>Ga0123357_10002344_pt1 | contig 21058 bp, 13 predicted proteins | sample TergutEmb28metaG_FD_89873 | JGI IMG/M metagenome (GOLD analysis project Ga0123357, IMG submission 89873) | Embiratermes neotenicus P4 segment gut microbial communities from Petit-Saut dam, French Guiana - Emb289 P4 | ecosystem: Host-associated > Arthropoda: Insects > Digestive system > Gut ... | reverse complement strand
TTTGAAAAGCCGAATAAAATGGTCTTCCGTAAGATTGCATATATCAGATAATTGACTGATTTTTATTCGTTTATTGACGTTTTTTCTAATGTAATTCAATACTTTCACGATCCTTTCATCCGATACTTCCGATTTGGGAGTAGCATATTTTAAAAACCGGGAAAGCAGTTGCAATAAAATTCCTTTCGATTCCAACACATTATATTCAGGCTGATGAACGTCTTCAGCTATATTCTTCAAAAGCGTAGGAGAATTATCATAAGCCATAGGGTCAAACTGTTTCAACTCTCTGCCTTTATTTATTTCCAGTAACCTGTTCACAAGCAGCACATCAAGCGGATCCGCCTTTATTTCAAGTGGAAAATCCAAGTCTTCCAAAATAAATTGTTTGTCATAAATATGTATATAAATGTGGGAAAAATAAGTATCGCATTCGTAACTATGCAATCTGAAAGAAGGAATTAAATAAAGGCAGTTGCTACGTAATTCCTGTGTATAATCGATGAATTTGATTTTTGCATGTCCTTCCCTTACATAGAATAACCGAATAAAAGGACTGCTGATGCCTTTCCAATTCCAGCCGCCATCGTGGACAGCGCCTCCAATGTTTAACAAAGTGAGCTTCAAATTATCTGTATCCTTCATTTCAAAAACTTTGTACAAAGATATTCGTTTTTTTATCAAATATGTGTTTTTATCGAAATAGTACTATTGTTCGCCGGAATTATGTAAGAAAATAGCAGACTCAATATCTTATTTTTGTAAACAATTTAAACTATGTATAATTATAATCAATGAAAACAAACAGATTTCAGGGAGACTGGCCGAAAATCGGCATTCGTCCAACTATAGACGGCCGCATGGGAGGCGTACGCGAATCATTGGAAACGCAAACCATGAACATGGCAAAAAGCGTGGTTGAGTTATTAACTTCTACGTTGAAATACCCGGATGGAATGCCTGTACAGTGTGTTATTGCAGATTCAACTATCGGACGCATTGCCGAAAGCGCTGCCTGTTCCGAAAAATTCAAAAAAGAAAATGTAGGAGTAACGATTACGGTAACTCCTTGCTGGTGTTATGGTAGCGAAACAATGGATATGGATCCGCATACCGTTAAAGCTGTATGGGGATTCAATGGCACAGAACGTCCGGGCGCTGTTTATCTGGCTGCGGTCTTAGCCGGACACGCTCAAAAAGGATTACCGGCTTTTGGTATTTACGGACGTGATGTGCAAGATGCCGGAACGACAGAAATACCTTCAGATGTAAAAGAAAAGCTGATTCGCTTTTCCAAAGCTGCCATGCCGGTGGCTATCATGCGCGGAAAATCGTATCTGTCGATAGGCGCTGTCTGTATGGGAATTGCAGGCTCGATTGTCAATACGGATTTCTTTGAAGATTATTTAGGGATGCGTTGTGAAGGAATCGATGAAGTTGAAATCATCCGCCGTATGTCTGAAGGCATTTACGACAAGGAAGAATTTGAAAAAGCATTGTCGTGGGCAAAAGCCAACTGCAAAGAAGGAGAAGATATTTGCAATCGTAAAGATTTGCAGAAATCTCGCGCCGAAAAAGATAAAGATTGGGAATTTATTGTGAAGATGACATTAATCGTTCGCGATTTGATGATTGGCAATCCCAAGCTGAAAGAATTAGGATTCGGCGAAGAAGCGCTCGGACACAACGCAATTGCAGCCGGGTTTCAGGGACAGCGCCAATGGACTGATTTTTATCCCAACGGCGATTTCACCGAAGCGATTATGAATTCATCGTTTGATTGGACAGGCGTTCGTCAGCCGTTTATATTAGCAACAGAAAATGATTCTTTAAATGGAACAGCAATGTTGTTCAACTATCTGCTTACCAATACAGCTCAGATATTTGCCGATGTTCGCACGTATTGGAGTCCCGAAGCTGTCGAACGGGTAACCGGCAAGAAATTGACCGGTAAAGCAGCCAATGGAATCATTCACTTGATTAATTCGGGAGCTGCTTCATTAGATGGTTCCGGTCGTCAAAGCGACAAAAACGGCAATCCGGTTATGAAGTCGTTTTGGGAAATCAGCGAGGCAGAAGCAAAAGCATGTTTGGATGCTACCACTTGGGTACCGGCAAACCGGGAATATTTCAGAGGAGGAGGCTTCTCTTCTAAATTCTTAACCCGCGAAGGCATGCCTTGTACTATGGTTCGTTTGAATTTGATTAAAGGACTTGGTCCTGTATTGCAAATTGCAGAAGGATGGACTGTTGAATTAGATCCGGCTGCACATAAAATATTGGATGACAGAACAGATAAAGGCTGGCCAACGACATGGTTTGCACCACGTTTAACGAACAAAGACAATTTTAAAGATGTATATTCCGTTATGAACAATTGGGGCGCTAATCATGGAGCTATCAGTTGCGGACACATTGGAGCGGATCTGATTACACTCGCTTCTATGTTGCGTATTCCGGTGTGTATGCATAATGTAGATGAAAAAGATATTTTCCGTCCTGCTTCCTGGAATGCTTTTGGCATGGGTAAGGAAGGCGCCGATTATCGCGCTTGTCAAACGTATGGACCATTGTATAAATAATTTGATATGAATCTGAAATTATGATAACAGAACAGCAATTTACAACGTTTACAGAGCAAGCTCACCGTGTGGGAAAAGAGCGCTTGCAACTTTGCAGCAGTGGGAATCTTTCGTGGCGAGTGGGCGAAAATACCGCTTTGGTGTCCGGAACCGGCTCGTGGCTGCCTTGTCTAAAAAAGGAAAATGTAGCGGTGTGCGAAATTTCAACAGGCAAGCTCGTCAGCGGCGCAAAGCCCTCAATGGAAAGTTCTTTTCATTTAGGGATTTTGCATCGGCGGAAAGATATGAATGTAGTGCTACATTTCCAATCGGAATATGCCACTATTATTTCCTGCATGAAAGATAAACCCTCAAATTTCAACGTAACGGCGGAAGTGCCATGCTATTGCGGAAAGGAAATACCGGTAATCCCTTATTTTCGTCCCGGCTCACCCGAATTGGCTAAAGCTGTGACTGAATCCATGCAAGACCACGATTGTATTTTGCTGAGCAAACATGGACAAGTAGTTTGCGGAAAAGATTTCAACGATGCTTTTCAAAAAGCCGTATTTTTTGAAATGGCTTGCCGTATCATTGCCGGCGCCGGAAAAAACAATTATCTGACGCTATCGGAAGAAGAAATAAACGATTTGGAAGTGTATGTATTAGGAAAAAAACAATGAACTATTTAGCTTTAGATTTAGGAGCCGGAAGCGGACGAGCAATCATCGGACATTTTGAAGACAATCGCCTTCGATTGGAAGAAATCCTGCGTTTTGAAAATACACCGGTACAGTTGGGACATACAATCCACTGGGATTTCCTGTCGCTTTTCAACAATATAAAAAAAGGAATTAGCCTTGCCATAAAAAAAGGCTATGTATTGAAAGGAATTGCCATAGATACATGGGGAGTCGATTTTGGATTATTAGACAGTTCCGGAAGTTTGCTTTCCAATCCTGTAACATACCGCGACAGCAGAACGGAAAAGATGAGTATTGAAGTGTTCCGGTATGTTTCAAAAGAAGAAATGTACAAAGCCTCCGGAATACAACTGATGGAAATAAATACTTTATTTCAACTGCTGAGCCTTAGAAAACAAAATGCCCCAGCGTTGCAAATTGCAGGTAAATTATTATTTATTCCCGATCTTATCAATTATTTCCTTACGGGAATAAGCGCAAATGAATATACGATAGCTTCTACGTCGCAATTACTTAATGCCCAAACGAAAGAATATGATAAAACTCTTTTCCGAAAGTTAGGTCTTCCTTTCGAAATCATGGAAAAAATTATTTTCCCGGGCACACTCATCGGTTCTTTGACGAAAATAATTTCGGAAGAAACCGGAGCAAAACAAGCTAAAGTATTTGCTGCAGGTTCGCATGATACGGCAAGCGCTATCGGAGCGATTCCGGCAGAGGGCGAAAACTGGGCTTTCTTAAGTTCGGGAACATGGTCGTTGCTGGGTGTGCCAACAAAAGAAGCGATATTGACAGAAGAAGCTCTTTTGAATGATTTTACCAATGAGGGAGGCATTAATAATAACATTCTGTTTATGAGAAACATTACCGGTCTCTGGCTGTTGCAACGGCTGATTGCAGAATGGGAAGAGGAGGAATGTAAAAAACAATCATACAATGAGTTATTATCCGAAGCCTCAAAATCTATACCTTTCCAAAGCATTGTCAACAGCGATCATCCGTCATTTTCCAATCCTCAAAAAATGAATGAGGCTATCCGGGAATATTGTAAAAAAATAAACCAGCCTATTCCTGAAACAAAAAGCGAATTTGTACGATGCGTGTTGGAATCGCTTGCCCTAAAGTATTACTTTGTGATGGACAAGTTGAAAAAATGTTCGGGACGGAATATTGAGAAGCTTTATGTTGTTGGCGGCGGTAGCCGGAATGCCCTGTTAAACCAGTTTACATCCAATGCCTTAAACATGGAAGTGATTATTGGCTTAACAGAAGCTACGGCAACAGGAAACATTATGCAACAAGCCATTGCAGACAAAACTGTTAAAAATTGGGAATCGGGACATGAAATAATCAAAAACAGTTTTAATTTTGAAACTTTTAAACCGGTAGGGCACAAAGAATGGCTACCTGTAATAGAAAAAATAAAGTATTTATTTGAATAACAATGGGAACTTTTGCTCTTATCAATACTCTGTTTACTTTTAGCAGTAGCATTGTTTGTTACTGCCGGTTTCGCAAAAAACGAAACAACAGTTCAAGTTACGTATACTTATAGTGGAGGAGACGGGACGGAACAATCTCCGTATTTGATTTCGTCTAAAGTAGATATGGAAGATTTAGCGGAAGCTGTAAGTGAAGGCGAATCTTATGCGGGCGCTTACTTCTTGTTGACTTGTAATTTGACCACGGCAAATGATACGATTACTACGGTTATTGGAAGTTCGTATGATTTATGTTTTAGTGGAATATTTGATGGCGGTAATCATGAAATTGCAGTAAATAATACCGGTGTATTTGGAGTGATCAAAGATGCGACTATTAGTAATTTGGGAATAAGCGGGAAAATAAAATCATATTCTTATCGTAATTATTACGATTATTATGATTCTTACGATTGTTATGTGGGAGGTGTTTGTGGAGCTGCGTATTCGAGTACTATAGTAGATTGTTATAACGGGGCTTCAATATCTGTAAGCGTACCGGACAGTTATTATGATAATTCTTATGTAGGAGGAATTTGTGGATATGGAAACGGAATAGTAACAAACTGTTTTATTGCAAACAAATCAATAAATAATACAGGAGGTATGACGGGAACAGGAAGAATTGCCGGTGATAATGGAATTGATATTGCTAAATGTTATGCATTATCCTCAATTTTGATAAATAATGCCATAGTTACCAATGGATTAGTAAATAACTGGAACGGATTGAATCAGGATATTACTTCTTTTCAAGATCAAGCATGGATAGAAGAAAATCTGGAGTGGGATTTTGAAAATGTTTGGCGCATGCCGGAAGGAAATTATTTCCCCATACTTAAAAATGTTGTTTTTGTTCCGAATGGAATTACATCTCGCTTCCAGGATAATATTTCTATTTTTCCAAATCCTGCAACGCAATATTTTGTTGTATCGGGAATTAAATGAATCCAATTGTGTATTAATGGAAGTGGAAGTATCCTGCCGGTTGATGGTAAGCGACTGCCGCTTTTGCAGGATTTCTCCAAAACGCTCGTTCAATGTTTTGGCGGTTTCTCCTACTGCCTGACCTGAAAAAATATTTCCGACCGTATTTTGGATTACTTTACTTTCCTTGTCGCCATAATCACGGTTTAGTTGTGAAAAATCCTGAAAACCCAGGCAAACAGATACCTTGTTACTCCGGGCAGTAGCAATCAGATTATCCAATCCTCTGAAATAAATGGTGGGTAGCTCATCTATCAGTACCGAGCTTTTAAGCTGTCCCTTTTTGTTAATCAACTTCACGATACGGCTGTTATACAATCCTAAAGCTGCCGAATAAATATTTTGACGGTCGGGATTGTTACCTACGCACAAAACTTTTGGTTCATCCGGATTGTTGATGTCAAGCGTAAAGTCATCGCCTGTCATAACCCAGTACAGCTGCGGACTTATCATTCTGGAGAGTGGAATTTTAGCGGAAGCAATCTGCCCCTGTAACTGGTCCTGTGCATTGGATTTCCACGCATCCATAAAGGGAGAAAGATAATTTTCGAGTTCGGGATATGAGGTAAGAATGGTAAAAATATCGGCGTATGGTTTATTCAAAAATTCAATAGCATGAGGGAAAGTACAGTATTTTCCTTCTTTATAAATACGCAGATACCAGATAATTGAAGCTAACAGGATAATGGGCGATTCTACGAAAAAATCCCCCTGTTTTTGAATCCACGTTTTGTTCAAATTTAACATGATGGTGTACGCTGCTTCGTATGCATCCGATATATCTGTCATGAAATTGGGATTGATGGGATTACAGCGGTGCGATTTACGCGGATTATCGAAATTAATCACAAAAAACTGTGGTTTTACTTTATACTTGTCGAGATTATTAAGCAATGTGTTATAGGCGATTATGGATAAATCGTCGAATTTGTAGTCGTAAATATAACAGGCGAATCCTTTACTGATTTGTTGCCGTATGAATGAATTAATAACGGCGTATGATTTTCCCGATCCCGGAGTTCCCAGTACAATGGTTGCCCTGAAGGGGTTAACAATATTTATCCAGCCGTTATTCCATTTTTTGCGGTAATAGAATTTTGTAGGCAGATTAACGGAATATTCGTTTTCCATCAAACGGGTTTCCTGCATAAAGCTTTCGTTCTCCTCGTTAAAAACATCTTCCATTAGCCCGTGTTTTAACAAACGGCTTATCCATAATCCCGCCATTAGCAATAAAATGTAGCCAAGTGTGAGGGTAAAAACATAAAGGGTGACTTTGGGGACAATGGAGACGGCAGGGACTTCCAATAGCCACCAGTTAAGGAAAAACAGGATAAAACCAAAGAAAAGGCACAAATAGATATTACGCCATTTGATTTTTTCCGCTTTAACTCCTTTGTTCCCGAATCAGCGTAAAGAAAACTTTTGACAACTTTTTTTTTGATTAATTTTATTACCTTTGCCTTCGCAAAGACAAAAGTAAATCAAGCAACCGTATGCAAGTCAAAGGTTTATATTCAGCGTTCAATTATCGCTCATTCAGTCAGGACAGACGGGACAGAGGTAACGAATTAGTAACTAAACTCTGTCCCAAAAAGGCCTTTTCCTGTCTTTTCCTGTCCAAATCGACTTGTGTCAATTTGATAGAAAATACTGTAAATCTGTTAGTTTGCACAGATTTGCGCAGATTTGCTTTTAAGTATTAATTCGTGGCTAAAATTTTTCAAACAGGGTCTACATCATATTGCAAAATAATATACTTAAATGAAGGGTTGCTCAAAAGAGCAGCCTTTTTTTCTTCCATGATTTTTCGTAATGTAGATAATGACGCTGAATTTTCAAGCTTTAAAAGAATTCTTCTCAAATGTAAAGCTTGTATTTTGCCGACAATAGGTTTGTCCGGACCAAGTACCCTGTTACCTAATACCATTTTTAAATCGGAGGCTAATGAAATTGCTGCATCTTCTACTAATTTTTCAGACTTATGTTTGATTGTGATTTCAATGATGCGGTAGACAGGAGGGTACCTGAAAAGTTCCCTTTCTTCCATTTGTGTTTCATACATAGTTTGATAGTCATTCCTCAGAACTGCTTGAATAATGGGATGTTCAGGATGTGAGGTCTGCAAAATGACTTCACCTCTTTTTTGTCTTCTCCCTGCCCTTCCTGCAACTTGAGCCATCAGTTGATATGCCCGTTCATGCGACCGTAAATCAGGAAAATTCATCATCGTGTCGGCATTCAAAATTCCAACTAAACTTACATTCCCAAAATCCAGGCCTTTAGAAATCATTTGTGTACCGATAAGAATTTGTGTTCTTCCTTTTTCAAAATCACGGATAATATCCTCAAATGCCGTTTTTTTCCGGGTAGTATCGGTATCCATACGGGATACTTTTACGTCGGGAAATATGCTTTTGATTTCTTCTTCGACTTTTTCCGTACCAAATCCCCTTTCTCTCAACTCAGTATTGCCACAATCGGGACAAACCTCAGGCGTTTTGTATGTAGTTCCGCAATAATGGCAAATCAGTTGATTGTATTTTTTGTGGAAAGTAAGTCCAACGTCACAGTGTTTGCATTTAGGAATCCAGTCGCATGTGCGGCAATAGATCATTGGTGCGAACCCTCTTCTGTTTTGAAATAATATGATTTGTTCGTTATTAGTGAGAGCCGATTGTATTTTTTCTGTCAGTAGAGGAGAAAACAAACCTTTCATGCGCTTTTTCCTCTTTAACTCTTTGATATCGACAACAGTTATCTCAGGAAGTTCGGTTTCCTCATATCTCTTATTCAAAGTTACGTAACCATATTTCCCTGTTTGCCCATTGTGAAAGGATTCCAATGATGGAGTAGCGCTTCCCAATAAAGTTTTGGCGCCGTGCATACCGGCAAGTACTATCGCAGCATTTCTGGCATGATAACGGGGAGCCGGATCTTGCTGTTTATAACTTGTTTCGTGTTCTTCATCGATAATGATCAATCCTAAATCACGAAAAGGCAGAAAAATAGAAGAACGTACACCTAAAATAATTTGATAACCTTCGTCATGGAGTAAATTATTCCAAATTTCAACACGTTCATTGTCATTGATTTTGGAATGATATATTCCAACCTTGTTTCCGAAAACCTGTGTCAATCGATCCGTAATTTGTGAAGTCAGGGCTATTTCAGGTAATAAAAATAAAACTTGCCGGTTTAATTTCAATGTTTCGTTGATAAGGCGTATGTAAATTTCGGTTTTTCCTGCAGAGGTTACGCCATGTAGCAGACAAACATCTTTTTCCCTGAAACTCCGGATAATTTCACTATAAGCTTGCTGCTGAAACGAATTTAATTGATTCAATGGTTTTAGTTCATACGAAAAGGATTTCAACCGGCTGATTTCTTTTTCATAACATTCTAAAATCCCTTTTTCTATAAGTACATTTAAGACCGCATCGTTTAGTTGACTTTTCTCTAATAATTCTTTTTTTGATACCTCCCGATGCCCTGTATTCGAAAATAGTTGCGCATATTCAATATAGGAAAGTAATAATTTTTCTTGTTTGGGGGCTCTTTTCAGTGAATTAAAAACATCCGACAAGCTATTTTCTTCATTAAGATATGCAGGTCTTAATCTAACAAACGTTTCTTTTTTTTGTGTATATTTTGATGAGCTTTCAGTCCTGAAACCCGATGGAAGTACGGCTTTGTAGACTTCGCCTTGTTTGCATATATAATATTGAGCGATCCATTCCCAAAAACGAAGTTGAGGCCTTCGCAGAATTGATTGGCTTTCTATTGCCAGAACAGGTTTTATTTCAAAATTTGAGAGGGGAGGTATTTGATGTATAAAAGCCACTATTCCCGAATAATGTTTATTTTTCCCGAATTCAACCAACACCAAACAACCCGGAGAAATATTGTTTTGCATTTCTACAGGAACGGAATATGTATAAGTATCGGATAAAGGAACCGGAAGGATAACTTCAATAAACATCAAGATACTTTTTTTATTTTTAAACACAGAGACACGGAGACACAGAGTTTAAAGTATTTTTCCTCTGTGTCTCCGTGTCTCTGTGTTTAAAAAATATAAATTTATTTAGAAGAAAAATGCTGCAGTGATTGACCAAACATGACTTTTTCCGCCTGTAATAGCTGATCCTGCTATCTGCAATCCACTTGATTTTCCATAGTCATCCGTAAGACCTAATTGATAATTAGCTCCCACTTGCAGCCTTTTTAAAAGTTCTACTCCAATTCCGAAGTTTAAACCGGCGCCAAATGATTGTGATTTTATATCTGATGCCAAATTATCACTAATATTAAGATTAGCATACGGACCTACAGTTGCATAAGGAGATATTAGTGGAATCAAACTAAAAAGTGTGTATTTGAAGTTAACAGGAATTAATATATTACCATTTTTTACAATGTCACTGCCATTTTTAAGACCTGTAATCCCAGGAAGCTTAACGCCTGTTTGTGAATACAAAATGGCAACATTCATTCCAATTCCAACAATGGGAACTGTAAAATCCATTATAGGGCCGACTTGAAAGCCTGTGTAATTACTTGGGTTGAGATTCCCCTGCAAATCACTAAGAGACATACTTGCTAAGTTTACACCAGCTTTTACCCCAAACCTTAATGGTTTTTGTGCCTGAGTTGGCAATGCCATAAACAATACAGCTATTACCGTAAATACTAAATACTTTTTCATAAACCAATTATTTTAAAAAATTAATATTAAATATCATTGCTTAAAAACTTCTTGAAACCACCTTCCTTGATGATTTCTATAGCCTTGGATACTTTATTTGAATTAACCATCAGCCGGATATCTGCTCCCGGAATGATATTGCTACTATCTAAAACATATTCGATATTTTCTTCTTGCAATAAACTTACCAATACATCAGCTTCACTTGGATACATAAACCTTGCAACTTCCACCAAACTATTCATAATTAACCTCCTTTGTATTACTCTACCCCTAAATCCCTTTAAGAGGACTTTGGCGCAGTTATTGTACCCCTAAATCCCCTAAAGGGGACTTTTGGCGCAGTTATTTTATCATTATTTGTATATTTATTCATTGTATATAATTGAACTATGGTCTTTTTGCTCATCCAAGTCCCCTTTAGGGGATTTAGGGGTTATTGAACTATGGTCTATCACTCACCCAAGTCCCCTTCAGAGGATTTAGGGGTGTAAAAAACGATGTAAAGATAATAATTGTTTTAAATTTCAAAACGCTTTACTAAATATTATTTTTTGGCATGGATATTGATTTCTTTTAACTTCAATAATAAAGATTACCTTTGTCGACAAAATAAATGAATTATGACTGACAATATTTCATCTCAATTTGAAATTATTATCGAAAAAAAAGATATTAATCTTGAGAAGATAGGAGAAGAAATGCCTATTTTGCCTTTGAAGAATATGGTCTTTTTTCCCGGGTTACCAACCCCTGTGAATGTAGGGCGTTCCAAATCATTGAAACTCATACAGGATATACAAAAAAAGAAAGGTTTATTGGGCGTTTTCTGCCAAAAAGACTTGAATATAGATGAACCGAGACAAGATGACCTTTTTCCTGTCGGCGTGGTTGCTGAAATTTTAAATGTTTTGGAGGAAAATGATAACAATATGACCATCTTATTGTTAGGTGAAAAGCGGGTGAATCTGAAGGAAATTGCCTCTACCGAACCTTACTTGAAAGGTAAAGTTGCATTGCGTGATGACATTTATCCTCCTAAAAATGATAAAGAATATAAAGCTCAGCTTAATTCAATTAAGGATTTGACGTTGTTTATGCTTTCAAGCAAAATGATGCCTCCTGATTTTATATTGGATTCTTTGAGAAAATCAAAAGACTATGAGTATATTGTAAACCTTGCATTTTCTTCTCTGGAAGCTACAGCTGAACAAAAACAGGCAATCATAGCTTGTGATGACGTGAAAGAGCGTATGAATATGTTACTTACGCTACTTAATCATGATGTGCAGCTACTGGAAATCAAGGAATCGATCAAACACAAAACTAAAGTTGATATTGACCAGCAGCAACGTGAATATTTCCTTCAACAAGAGATGAAAAATATTCAGGAAGCATTAGGCGGAAATATTCATGATATTGAAATTAAGGAGATTAAGGAAAAAGCGCCTAAGATTAATTTTTCTCCCGAAGTTAGAGCTGCTTTCGAACGGGAATTGAATAAATTGGAGCGTTTGCATCCGCAATCTCCCGATTATTCGACTCAAATGACCTATATTCAAAATATTCTTACTACTCCGTGGAACGAATACACCAAAGATAATTTTAACCTGAAACGAGCTAAGAAAATATTAGATAAAGACCATTTTGGGTTGGATAAAGTCAAGGAACGTATTCTTGAACATTTAGCTGTATTAAAATTAAAAGGAGATATGAAATCTCCTATAATTTGTCTTTATGGCCCTCCGGGAGTAGGAAAAACATCATTGGGAAAATCGGTAGCAGAGGCTTTGAGCCGTAAATATGTACGTTTGTCTTTAGGCGGTTTACACGATGAATCGGAAATTCGCGGGCATCGCCGGACTTACATAGGAGCAATGTCAGGGCGTATCATCAGCAGTATGCAAAAGGCAGGTTCTTCCAATCCGGTTATTGTGTTGGATGAAATAGATAAGATAGGCGTCGATTATAAAGGTGATCCTTCGGCTGCTTTGCTGGAGGTGCTTGATCCGGAACAGAATTTTGCATTTCATGATAATTATCTGGACATTGATTATGATTTATCTAAAGTGTTATTTATTGCTACAGCCAATACGCTCAACACAGTTTCTCAGCCTTTGATCGACAGGATGGAAATTATTGATGTGAACGGGTATATTCTGGAAGAGAAGGTTGAAATAGCCAAGCGGCATTTATTGCCTAAACAACTTGAAAATCATGGTATTGCTAAAGATGCTTTCGATATTCCCAAGATAACAATGGAAATTATAATCGAATCGTATACACGTGAATCCGGCGTGCGTGAGTTGGATAAGAAATTAGCCAAAATCATGCGTAAGATTGCCCGTAAGATAGCTGAAGATGCTGATTATCCTAAATCTTTAAACCCTGAAGATTTGTATGAATATTTGGGTGTTGTTGAATATTCCAAAGACAAATACCAAGGCAACGACTACGTAGGTGTTGTAACCGGATTGGCCTGGACTGCTGCTGGAGGAGAAATCCTGTTCGTAGAAACAAGTTTGAGCAAAGGCAAAGGTTCCAAACTGACTTTAACCGGAAATCTGGGTGATGTAATGAAAGAATCTGCAGTTCTTGCTTTGGAATACATCAGGGCGCATGCCTCACAGTTGGGTATCAATGACGATATTTTTGAAAACTGGAACGTACACATCCATGTTCCTGAAGGAGCTATACCCAAAGATGGTCCTTCTGCAGGAGTTACTATGGCAACTTCGTTAGCGTCGGCATTCACTCAAAGAAAAGTGAAATCAAATATTGCCATGACCGGCGAGATTACTTTACGTGGTAAAGTACTTCCGGTAGGAGGTATTAAAGAAAAAATCCTGGCTGCCAAACGTGCCGGTATCATTGAAATAATTCTTTGTAAAGACAATAAGAAAAATATCGACGAAATTAACGATATTTATTTAAAAGGATTGAAATTCCATTATGTCAACGACATCAGCGAAGTTTTTGATATTGCTTTATTGAAAGAAAAAGTAAAAAATGCAATTCTTTAATTCTTTTGAATGTAGATTTCAAAAAATGACTATATTTGCACGCAATAAATTTTAAACTACCCTTTATTAATTATGTCATTTATTGCGGATAAAGTTATCATAGACGGCTTAACATTCGACGATGTATTGTTAATCCCCTCTTATTCGGAAGTGCTACCACGGAATGTAGATCTTACTACCCATTTTTCAAGAAATATTAAGTTAAACATTCCTATGGTTTCTGCTGCTATGGATACAGTCACAGAAGCTCAATTAGCTATTGCCATCGCCCGCGAAGGAGGAATTGGGGTTATCCATAAAAACATGAGCATTGAGGAACAAGCGAAACAAGTACGTTCCGTGAAACGCGCCGAAAATGGCATGATCTCTAATCCTGTGAGTATCAAAAGAGGAAAAACAGTAGGAGATGCGCTCGACATGATGGCCGAATTTAAAATAGGAGGAATTCCTGTTGTAGATAATGATCATCATTTAGTAGGTATCGTAACAAATAGAGATCTAAGATTTCAACGTAATTTGAATTTATTGGTAGACGAAGTGATGACCAAAAACTTGATAACTACCAATCAATCAACCAACCTCGAAGCTGCATCGGAAATCCTGCAACAATACAAAATAGAAAAACTCCCCGTAGTAGACGCTAATAACAAGTTAATCGGATTAATTACATACAAAGACATTACAAAAGCAAAAGACAAACCATCTGCTTGTAAAGATTCCAATGGCCGGTTGCGTGTTGCCGCCGGAGTAGGAGTAACGGACGATACGTTTGACAGAATTGAAGCATTGATCGAAGTAGGAGCCGATGCCATTGTCATAGATACTGCACATGGACATTCCAAAGGAGTAATTGAAGTATTAAAAAGCGCAAAGAAACGCTTCCCTGAAGTAGATATGGTTGTCGGCAATATTGCCACAGGAGATGCAGCTACGGCGTTAGCCAAAGCGGGCGCCGATGCCGTTAAAGTTGGAATTGGTCCGGGGTCTATTTGTACTACACGCGTAATCGCAGGCGTTGGCGTTCCTCAACTATCGGCCATATATGATGTCGCCAAAGCGTTAAAAGGAAAAGATATTCCAATTATTGCAGACGGAGGACTTCGTTATTCCGGGGATATTGTAAAAGCCATTGCAGCAGGCGGTTCTTCTGTAATGATGGGATCCTTATTAGCCGGCGTTGAAGAATCTCCCGGAGAAACCATTATATACAATGGCCGTAAATTCAAATCTTACCGGGGAATGGGCTCATTGGAAGCCATGCAAAAAGGTTCGAAAGACAGGTATTTCCAAGATGTGGAAGACGATATAAAGAAATTAGTTCCCGAAGGTATTGCAGCACGAGTGCCATTCAAAGGTTCTTTATTTGAAGTAATATACCAAATGGTCGGCGGCTTACGTGCGGGAATGGGATATTGCGGCGCGCAAAACATCAAAGAATTACAACAGGCTAAATTCACAAGAATCACCAATGCAGGAATGGAAGAAAGCCATCCGCATGATGTTTCAATCACACAAGAAGCGCCTAATTACAGCAGAAGCTAACCCCTAAATCCCCTTTAGGGGGCGGGGTAAAATAATTTTTCAACACATACAATTTTATGTTAATATATTCGTTAAATTTACATAGTGATAATTTTTTAACAACATGAAAAGACAATTTTTTATTTTAGGATTTTCTTTTATTTCCATGATGATGATTGCTCAAGTCGAAGACCCGGTAATCATGATAATCAATGGAAAAGACATTAAAAAGTCGGAATTTGAATACATCTACAAAAAGAACAATAACGAACAAGTTATTGATCAAAAAACGCTGCAAGAATATGTAGAGCTATTCAAAAATTTCAAATTAAAAGTAGCGGAAGCCGAATCGCAAGGAATAGACACGACACAAGCTTTTCGTAAAGAACTGAATGAATACAGAAGCCAATTGGCCAAGCCATATCTTTCCGATATGCCTGTTAATGAAGAATTGGTTAAACAAATGTATGATCGTTCAAAAGAATTCATTGAAGTAAGTCATTTGATGCTAAACGTTCCGGAAAAAAATCAAGATGATCAAATGATGCGCCCCGCACCCGTATTTCCGGCCGATACGCTTGCTGTTTATAAAAAAGCGGACGCAATTTACAAAAGATTATTAAAAGGAGAAAAATTTGAAAACCTTGTTACGGAATTATCCGACGACGCGAGATCTAAGGCTGCTCCACAACCCGGTTTGTTAGGCTGGGCTTCAGTACTACAATTACCTAAAACGTTAGAAGACGTAATGTACAATACTGCAACCGGAAAGGTTGGTAAACCTGCCCAAAGCGCTTTCGGGTATCATATTCTCAAAGTTAATGCAAGACAACAAGATCCCGGACAAATCAGGGCTGCCCATATATTGATCATGTGCCCGCAAGGTGCAGATAGTATTACAGTATTAAATGCTACCAACAAAATTGACTCTATTTATCAGGTTGCTATCAATGGAGGCGATTTTGCAGAATTAGCTAAACAATATTCCGACGATAAAGGTTCCGGAAGTCAGGGAGGGGATTTATCCTGGTTTGGCTTCGGTATGATGGTTCCCGAATTCCAAGATGCAGCTTTTGCTCTTCAAAACCCCGGAGATATTTCAAAACCGGTCCGTTCTCAATTCGGATTTCACATTATCAAACTGATCGATAAAAAACCGTCTCCATCTTTCGAAGAAAAAAGAAAAGAGCTGATTTCAAGATTAGAAAGAAGCGATAGAGTTATGGATTTACATCAACCTGCTATTGATAACATGAAAAGAGACAACGGTTTTTCTGCCGATGAAAAAGTTTATGGAACTCTAATAGAAAAAGCAAATACTGTTTTTCCAATGGATAGCGCTTATATTGCAACTTTCCAAAATGACGAATCCGTGCTTTTCATGATAGGAAATATACCTTATACTGTTAAAGACTTTATTACTTTCATGACAAGTAATCCTAATTCACCCTACCGTTTATCAACTTCCTTTGTGAAAGACAGGCTAAGCGCATTCGAATACAAATCTTTGATGACTGAAGAAGATAGAAATCTGGAAAACAAACATGCTGATTTCAAAAATCTAATGAACGAATACAGAGATGGTATTTTACTTTTCGACGTAAGTAATAACGAAGTTTGGGAAAAAGCGTCTAAAGATACAACAGGTCTTCAAGCTTATTTCAATGAACACAAGTCTGAATATACATGGGAAAAACCTCATTTCAAAGGATATGTAGTTCATGCGAAAGATGAGAAAACCATGCAAAAAATGAAAAAGCAAATCTCCAAATTAGATGCTGATGCAGCGACTGCTTTTTTATTGAAAAACTATGTAATTGGTGATACCATTATCAATGTGAAAATAGAAAAGGTACTCAGCACAGAAGGAGAAAATCCTTATGTAGATGAATACATTTTCAAATCCGGAAAAGCTAATCCATTACCCAATTTCCCCGTAACATTTGTTATAGGAAAAACATTAAATGTTCCGGATGCATACACAGATGTAAGAGGACTTGTTATAACAGATTATCAAAACTATCTTGAACAAGAATGGATTTCTGCTCTTAATAAAAAATACCCTGTTATTATTTATGAAGACATTGTAAATTCCGTTAAATGACAAACTTTAACCTTTCATGAAGGGAAAAATTGTTTTCGTCATATTATCTTTGCTCGCTACCTTCGGATGCAAACAGAAATCCGAGGAAGTGAGCAAAGGTGTTATTGTAACCATCGGTAATGAAAGTTTAACACGACAAGTTCTCGAAGCATATATCCCCAATGGGATTTCTAAGCAAGACAGCCTTGTTGTCGCCGAGAATTTCATCCGGTTTTGGATACAAGAAACGTTGATGTATGATATAGCAACAAAAAATGTAGCCGATAAAGATGAAATAAAAAGACTTGTAGAAAATTATCGTCACGCATTAATAATATATCGATATCAAGAACAATTAGTACAGGAAAAACTGTCTAAAACAATTTCGGAAAAAGATATTAAACAATATTATCAAGATAATATAGAAAGTTTTAAACTGGATGCTCCCCTTGTAAAAGGCATGTTGTTGAAGATTCCATCAGATGCGCCAAAAATTAATGACGTCAGAATATGGTACAAATCAACAAAACCGCAAGATCTCGAAAGCTTGGATAAATACATTGTGCAAAATGCTGTGAGTTATGACAACTTCCTTGATCATTGGGTAGATTTGGAATCGATTAAAGATAAGTTACCTACCAAAGAATTGGAAAAAAATGTATTACAAAAATATATCGAATTACAAGACAGCAGTTTCTGTTATTTCATTAATTTCCAGAATTATCTTGCCGCCGGAGATTATGAACCGATAGAGCATGCCGAGCCTTTCATCAAAGAAATTCTAATTAACCGGAAAAAAACAGATTTTCTCAGAAATATTGAAGCCGATTTATATAATAAAGCATTAAAAGAAGGAAAAATAAAATTTCATATAGAATGAAGAAAATATATTTTATTACTTGTTGCATATTGTTTGCCACACAAGGTTTTTCATTTTCAGTAAACGCTCAGGATAATGTGGTTGATGAGATTGCGTGGATTGTAGGAGATGAAGCTATTTTAAAATCCGATATAGAAAATGCCCGATTGGAATTACAAGTCGAAGGACAACGACCGGATGGAGATCCTTATTGTATCATTCCCGAACAAATGGCTATCCAGAAATTATTTCTGCACCAAGCAGCATTAGACAGTATAACGGCCAACGAATCACAAGTTTTACAATATGTGGAGACATGGATAAACGGCGCTATAAATCAAGTCGGTTCTAAAGAAAAATTGGAAGAATATCTTAACAAACCTATTGCTCAAATTAGAGAAGAGCGGAGGGATATGGTACGTGAGCAACAAATCGTACGGCAAATGCAACAAAAAATTGTTGGCGACATTAAATTAACCCCGGCAGACATACGAAAATTTTATTCCCAACTCCCTCAAGATAGTTTACCTTATATTCCTACAACAGTGGAAGTGGGGATCATTACAATCGAACCAAAAATTGCATTAGAGGAGATAGCAAGGGTGAAAGAAAAATTAAGAGAATTTGCCGATAGGGTAAATAAAGGCGAAGTGGAATTCTCCACATTGGCACGTATGTATTCGGAAGATACCGAATCGGCCAAACGGGGGGGAGAACTTGGCTTCATGGGAAAAGGTATGCTGGATCCTGAATTTGCTGCCGCCGCATTTTCGATGAATGACCCTAAAAAAGTATCGAGAATAGTGCAATCAGAATATGGATACCATATTATTCAATTGATAGAAAAACGCGGAGACAGGGTAAATGTGCGACATATACTGCTAAAACCAAAAGTTTCCGACGCTGAATTGAATAACACAACGCTGAAGTTAGATTCAATTGCAAATGACATCAGAAATGGGAAATTCACATTTGAAGACGCAGCAACTTTTATTTCTTACGATAAAGATACGCGTAACAATAAAGGCTTAATGGTAAACCGTAACGAACGTAGCAACAACTATGGAACTTCCCGTTTTGAAATGGGAGAACTGCCTCAGGAAGCAGGTAAAATAATATATGGAATGAAGGTGGGAGAAATATCCAAACCATTTACGATGATAGACCAAAAGCAGCAAAAAGAAGTTGTCGCTATTGTTAAATTAAAATCCAAGACAGAGGGTCATAAAGCAAATATTTCAGACGATTACCAAACACTTAAGATATTGGTTGAAAATCAGAAGCGCGAAGAAATCCTCAATGACTGGATCGCTAAAAAGCAAAAAGAAACTTACATCAGAATCAATGATGACTGGAAAAACTGTGATTTTCAGAGGGATGGTTGGATAAAATAAGAAGTAGTGAATAGCAAATTAAAAATAAAAAAGAATAGGCAGAAAATATCTTTCACAGGTATTTTCTGCTTGTTTTTTATATGTTCTACCGCTGTAGGAATGGTACAAAACCGACCAAATAATCCGGGGAAAAAAACTACACAAATCACAATGGAATACGCCGATACTCTCAGTTTTAGAAAGGATTTAAAATCTGATGTACACGTAGCTCATGGCAATGTTGTCTTCAAACACGAAAACGCATTCCTGTATTGCGACAGCGCTTATCTATATAATCAAACAAACATTCTTGAAGCATTTGATAATGTACGTTTAGTGCAAGGAGACAGTATTTTTATCTATGGAGACTACCTCATCTATGAAGGAAATAAAAATCTGGCCAAAATGAGATACAATGTCCGTATGGAAAGTGGAGATATGACTCTTTTTACAGACAGCTTAAATTACGATAGAAATACTAACATCGGATATTACTTAGACGGAGGAATGATTGTAGACTCTATCAATGAATTAACATCTGTATACGGACAATATTCTCCCGATACAAAATTGGCTTTTTTCAAGAAAAACGTCAAATTAACTAATCCTCAATTTGTATTGACTTCCGATACTTTAAAATATTCTACAGAAACTAAAATAGCTACCATTCTGGGACCTTCTGTTATCAAATCCGATAGCGGAACCATTTATTCAAGTCATGGATGGTACAATACGATTACAGATGAATCCATGTTATACAAACGTTCATTGGTATATAACAAAGAAAAAACGCAATCCATTACAGCCGATTCATTATTCTACAATAGGAAAACAGGTCTCTCCGAAGCATTTGGAAATATGTTCTTAAATGATACCGTGAAAAAAATAATTCTGACCGGAAACTATGGCTACATGGACCAAATACAAAATTTTGCATTAGCAACGGATTCTGCTCAATTGATAGAATATTCCCAAGCCGACACTCTATTTCTTCATGCCGACACATTATTAATGAAAACAATAGGCAATGAAAGGGAAATGAAAGCTTATTACGGCGTCAGGATTTTCAGGAACGACTTGCAAGGCGTTTGCGACTCCCTGCAATTTAATACAAAAGATTCAACATTACGCATGTACAAGGATCCTATTTTGTGGAATACCGATTATCAAATGACAGGAGATACCATCGTCATATTTTTTAATGACAGTACTATTGAAAGGGCACATATTATTAATTATGCTTTTTCTACTGAAAAAATAGATACAACCTACTATAATCAATTGAAAGGTAAAAATATGAAAATATATTTTACTGATGGGGAAGCCAGATTAATTGACGTAAATGGTAATGCTGAAACTATTTTTTTCCCTGTCGAAAACGACGGATCTTTTATAGGAATGAATACAACAGAGAGCAGCTATCTCTCTATCCGGATAAAAAACAGAAAACCTGAACGAATGGTCTTATGGCCATCGCCCAAAGGATCAACTATTCCCCTACCCGATTTGACGCCCGAAACGAAATTCTTAAAAGGATTCGTTGATTTTGAATACCTAAGGCCAATCGACCGGTATGATATTTTTGTCAAAAAGAAAAGAAAAGCGGAAGATATTACACCTCCCAGAATAAAGCGACATCAACAGGAAGAATAATTTAAACACGGAGTAAAAGGAGTTTGTTTCACGGAGTAACACGGAGATTTAAATAAAAACTCCGTGTTACTCCGTGAAACAAACTCCTTTTACTCCGTGTTTAAA
>Ga0123357_10002343_pt1 | contig 21058 bp, 21 predicted proteins | sample TergutEmb28metaG_FD_89873 | JGI IMG/M metagenome (GOLD analysis project Ga0123357, IMG submission 89873) | Embiratermes neotenicus P4 segment gut microbial communities from Petit-Saut dam, French Guiana - Emb289 P4 | ecosystem: Host-associated > Arthropoda: Insects > Digestive system > Gut ... | reverse complement strand
GTTGCGGTCGCGCATCAGCTCCAGCTCGAACTCTTTCCAGCCGGCGACGCTCTGCTCCACCAGCACCTCGTGGATCGGGCTCGCGACCAGGCCCCGGGCCACCATGGTGGCCACCTCGTCGGCGTTGGAAGCCAGCCCCGAGCCCAGCCCGCCCATGGTGAACGACGGCCGCACGACGACCTTGTCGCCCACCGTGGCGGCGAACTCGGCCGCCTCGGCCACGCTGTGGCACACCCGCGAGTCCGGCACCCGCGCGCCCACCGAGCGCACGATGTCCTTGAACTGCTGACGGTCCTCGCCCCGGGAGATGGCGGTGATGTCCGCGCCGATCAGCTCCACCCCGTACCGCGCCAGCGCCCCCGACTCGTGCAGCGCCACCGCCGCGTTCAGCGCGGTCTGCCCGCCCAGAGTGGGCAGCAGCGCGTCCGGCCGCTCGGCCGCGATGACCCGCTCGATGAACTCCGGGGTCAGCGGCTCGATGTAGGTCGCGTCGGCGAACTCCGGGTCGGTCATGATGGTCGCCGGGTTGGAGTTCACCAGGCTCACCCGGAACCCCTCCGCGCGCAGCACCCGGCACGCCTGGGTGCCCGAGTAGTCGAACTCGCAGGCCTGGCCGATGACGATCGGGCCGGAGCCGATGACCAGGATGTGCTTGATGTCGTCCCGTCGCGGCATCAGCGCGCGCCCCCCAACAGTTGGCTGAACCGATCGAACAAGTAGGCGGCGTCGTGCGGCCCGCCCGCCGCCTCCGGGTGGTACTGCACGCTGAACGCGCGCACCGCGCCCCCGTCGTCGCGCAGCCGCAGCCCCTCCACCACCCCGTCGTTCAGGCACACGTGGCTGACCTCGACCGTCCCGATCTCGCTGCGCGCCGCGCGATCCTCCGGCGCGCTCACGGCGAAGCCGTGGTTGTGCGCGGTGATCTCCACCTTGCCGGTGGCCAGGTCCTGCACTGGCTGGTTGATGCCGCGGTGGCCGTAGCGCAGCTTGTAGGTGCCCAGGCCGAGCGCGCGGCCGAGCACCTGGTTGCCGAAGCAGATCCCGAAGATCGGCACCCGCCGGCGCAGCAGCTCGCGCACCACCGCCACCGCCCGGTCGGCGGTCGCCGGGTCGCCCGGGCCGTTGGACAGGAACACCGCGTCCGCGCCGGTGGCCAGGATCTCCTCCACCCCGGCGGTGCACGGCAGCACGTGCGTGGCGATGCCGCGCTCGGCCATCCGGCGCGGGGTCATCGCCTTGATGCCGTAGTCCAGCGCGGCCACCGTGAACCGGTGCTCGCCGTCGGCCGGGACGAGGTATGGCTCGCAGGTGGTCACTTCGGCGGACAGGTCCGCGCCGGCCATCGGCGGGGAGGCGAGCACCCGCTCGACCAGTTCCTCGCGCGGGGAGATGGTGGAGATGCCGCAGCGCATCGCGCCCCGCTCGCGCAGGTGCCGGGTCAGCGCCCGGGTGTCGATCCCGGCGATGCCCACCACGTTCTGCGCCGCGAGGTCGTCCTCCAGCGAGCGCCGCGAGCGCCACGACGACGGCCGGGGCGCGGGATCGCGCACCACGTAGCCGGCGACCCAGATCCGGCGCGACTCGGGATCCTCGTCGTTCATCCCGGTGTTGCCGATGTGCGGCGCGGTCTGCGCCACGATCTGCCGGTGATAGGACGGGTCGGTCAGCGTCTCCTGGTAGCCGGTCATCCCGGTGGCGAAGACCGCCTCGCCGAACGTCTCGCCCCGCGCCCCATACGCCTCGCCCTCGAAGGCCCGGCCATCCTCCAGCACCAAGATCGCTTTCACGGCACCGCTCTCTCATCCACCATGCGCAGATTGATCATTTGGGGTTCGTTGGGACCGCGCCGGCGCGGCTCACGCCCGGTCCGCCGGAGCCGCGCCGTCGGCCGCCCAGTCGCCGTCCGCCACCGGCGCGAGCGCGCCGTCGAGCACCGTGGCCCGGCCGCGCCAGAACGTGGCGACCACCGGCGCCGGCAGCGTCCAGCCCGCGTACGGGGTGTTGCGCGCCTTGGACGCCAGCCGGTCCGGATCGACCACCCACGACCCGGCCGGGTCGATCAGGGTCAGGTTCGCCGGCTCGCCGACCGCGATCGGCCGGCCCTGGCCGGCCAGGCGCCCGATCACCGCCGGGCGGAAGCTCATCCGGTCCGCGACGCCGGCCCAGTCCAGCAGCCCGTCGGCGACCATCACCCGCGCGATCACCCCCAGCGCGGTCTGCAGCCCGAGCATCCCCGGCGCCGCGTCGGCGAACGCGTGGTCCTTGTCGTGCGGGGCGTGCGGGGCGTGGTCGGTGGCCACCGCGTCGATGGTCCCGTCGGCGAGCCCGGCGCGCAGCGCGGCGGTGTCCTCGGCCGGCCGCAGCGGCGGGTTGACCTTGAACAACGGGTCGTACCCGGCGATCAGCTCGGTGGTCAGCGCCAGGTGGTGCGGGGTCGCCTCGGCGGTCACCGCGACGCCGCGCGCCTTGGCCCAGCGGATCACCTCGACGCCGCCGCCAGTGGAGACGTGGCACACGTGCAGCCGGGACCCGGTGTGCGCGGCCAGCATCACGTCCCGGGCGATGATCGACTCCTCGGCCACCGACGGCCAGCCGGGCAGCCCCAGCCGGCCGGACAGTTCGCCCTCGTGCGCGCAGGCCGTGCCGTCGGCGAGCCGGGGATCCTGCGCGTGCTGGGCCACCACCGCGTCGAACGGCTTGACGTACTCCAGCGCCCGGCGCATCAGCCGCGCGTCGGACACGCACCGCCCGTCGTCGGAGAACATCCGCACCGCCGCCCGCGAGCGCGCCATCCCGGCGATCTCGGCCAGCTCCTGGCCGGCCAGGGCTTTGGTGACCGCGCCAATCGGGCGCACCTCGACCAGCCCGGCGCGCGCCCCGAGGCGGGCCACCTGCTCGACGATCTCGGCGTTGTCGGCCACCGGCGCGGTGTTGGCCATCGCGCACAGCGCGGTGTACCCGCCCAGCGCCGCCGCCGCCGACCCGGTGGCCACCGTCTCGGCGTCCTCCCGGCCGGGTTCGCGCAGATGGGCGTGCAGGTCCACCAGCCCGGGCAGCGCGATCAGCCCGTCGCCGTCGAGCACGCGCGCGCCGGCCGGGGCGCGCAGCCGGCCCAGCGCCGCGATCACGCCGCCGTCGAGCAGCACATCGGTCGGTTCGCCGCCCAGCGGCCGAACCCCGCGCAGCAGCACCGCGCTCACTGCCCCGCCGCCTCCACGCCCGCCTCCGGCGCGCCCGCGCCGCCGAGGATTTGATAGAGCACCGCCATGCGCACCGCCACCCCGGAGCGGACCTGGCGCAGCACCGCCGAGCGCGGGCTGTCGGCGGCCGCCGAGGAGATCTCCAAGCCCCGGTTCATCGGACCCGGGTGCAGCACCGGGGCCGTCTCACCGAGCAGCGCCAGCCGCTCCGGGCTCAGCCCGTACTCGGCGGCGTACTCGCGCTCGGTCGGGAAGTAGCCCCCGCCCATCCGCTCACGCTGGATGCGCAGCATCATCACCGCGTCCACCGGGCCGTCCACCGCCCCGCGCAGCACACGGTCGAAGTCCCAGCTGGTCGCGCACGGCCAGCTCCCCACCCCGGCCGGCAGCAGCGTCGGCGGGCCGACCAGGGTCACCCGGGCGCCCAGCGCGGTCAGCAGCGTCACATCCGAGCGGGCCACCCGCGAGTGCGCGATGTCCCCCACGATCGCCACGTGCCGGCCCGCCAGCGAGCCGAGCCGCTCGCGCAGGGTGTAGGCGTCCAGCAGCGCCTGCGTCGGGTGCTCGTGGGTGCCGTCCCCAGCGTTGATCACATGGCAGTCCACCCAGCCGGCGAGCCGGTGCGCCGCGCCGGAGGCCGGGTGGCGCACCACGATGGCGTCCACCCCCATCGCGGTCACCGTCAGCGCGGTGTCGCGCAGGCTCTCCCCCTTGCTCACCGACGACCCCTTGCCGCTGACGTTGACCACGTCCGCGGACAGCCATTTGCCGGCGATCTCGAACGACGAGCGGGTGCGGGTGGAGTCCTCGAAGAACAGGTTGACGATCGTCCGCCCGCGCAGCGTGGGCAGCTTCTTCACCTCGCGCGCCTGCACCGCCTCCATCTCCCGGGCGGTGTCCAGGATCGCGAGCGCTTGCTCGGCGGTCAGGTCGCTGGCGGCGAGCAGGTGGCGCATCACTGCCCCACCACCGGCGCGTCGTGCTCCGTCGGCGGCGCCTCGTGCTCGGCAAGCGGCGCGTCGTGCTCCGTCACCGGCGCGTCGTGCTCGGCAAACGGCGCGTCGTGCTCCACGACCGGCGCGTCGGCATCGCCGAGCAGGTAGACGGCATCCGCGCCGTCGGTCTCAGCCAGCGTCACCCGCACCCGCTGCGCCAGCGCGGTGGGCAGGTTCTTGCCGACGTAGTCGGCGCGGATGGGCAGCTCGCGGTGGCCGCGATCGACCAGCGCGGCCAGCTGCACGGCGCGCGGCCGGCCCAAGTCGCGGATCGCGTCCAGCGCCGCGCGGACGGTCCGCCCGGAATAGAACACGTCATCCACCAAGATCACCACCTTGCCGGTGATCCCACCCTCGGGCACCACCGTCGGCCCGAGCGGGCGCACCCCGCGCAGCCGCAGATCGTCGCGGTGCAAGGTCGGGTCCAGTGAGCCGACCGGGACCGCCACGCCCTCGAAGGTCTGGATGCGGGCCGCCAGCCGCGCGGCCAACGGCACGCCGCGGGTGGGGATGCCCAGCAGCACCACATCGGTGGCGCCGTCGGTTTTTTCCAGGATCTGATGCGCGATCCGGTCGATGATTCGAGCGACGTCCGCGTCGCCGAGTACCGGTGCCTGCGTCATGAGAAGAATCGACCTCCTTGTCCGCCTCGCGGGACGGGCTCTTAAAGGATGTCTGCCTTGGCCACTCTAGCAACCCCGCTAGGTCACCGAATCGGTGCCTGCCGTTCACCTGGAAATCACCTATCGTTACTCTCATCCAGTCTGTTACCAACGAGTGCGAGGTAGTAGCAACTGTGGCCGAAGACCTTGATGTAGACCGCGTTGACGAATCGGCGGAGTCCGACGACCAGTCGGAAGCCGGCTCTGCGAGCAGCTATGCCTACGCCCGGGCGCTTGGCGCCCGGTTGCGGGACATCCGCAAGCAGCAGCACCTCTCACTGCACGCCGTTGAGCGCAAGTCGGGTGGACGGTGGAAGGCCGTCGTGGTGGGGTCCTACGAGCGCGGCGACCGCGCAGTGTCGGTGCGGCGTTTCGCCGAGCTAGCCGAGTTTTACCACGTCCCGGTCGGGGAGTTGCTCCCCCCGGAGACGGTGCAGGTGCCCGCCGGCGCGGCGCCGCTGCACCACATAGTGATCAACCTGGACCGGCTGCGCCACGTGGTGGACGCGCAGGTGGAGCCGCTCAAGCGGTTCGTGGCGGCGATTCAGCGCCAGCGCGACGACTACTCCAACCAGGTGCTGTCCCTGCGCGGCGAGGACCTGCGCTCACTGTCGATCATCTATGACACGACGCTGCACGGCATGAGCGACCTGCTGGTCCGCTGGCAGGTGTTGGCGCCACAGTCGCTGATCCTCGACAGCGAGTAGCAGCCCAGTCGCTGATCCTCGACAGCGAGTAGCGACTCAGTCACTGATTCTCGTCAGCGCGTAGCAGCTCCGCCCGGTCCCGCAACACTTGGGCGAGCACGCCGTTGACGAAGCGCGGCGACTCGTCGGTGGACAGGGCCTTGGCCAGTTCCACCGCCTCGTTGATGGCGACGGCGGGGGGCACGTCCTCCCGCCAGAGCAACTCGAACACTCCCAGGCGCAGCACCGCGCGGTCCACGTCGGGCATGCGGGCGACGGTCCAGCCCTGGGCGCGCTCGCCGATGATGGCGTCGATCCGCGCTAGCCGGGCGGCGACCCCGACGACCAGCTCGGCGGTGTATTCGTTGATCGGGCCCACGGCGAGTTCGCGCCGATCGGCCAGGGTGGCCAGTGGGTCGCGGCCGAGCAGCTGGGCCTCATAGAGCACATCGACGGCCCGCTTGCGAGCCTTGCTACGAGCGGTCACGGGCGACCTCGCGCGGTCTCATTGTCTCGCGCAGTCTCGCGGTCTCGCGCGGCCTCGCCGAGCGCGGCCTGGGGCGCCATCGGGCGCGGTCCCCTCGCCCGGGCCTCAGCTGTTCACCCGGCCCAGGTAGCGCCCGTCGCGGGTGTCCACCTTGACCTTCTCCCCGGTGGAGACGAACAGCGGCACCGCGATCTCCGCGCCGGTCTCCAGGGTGGCCGGCTTGGTGCCGCCGGTGGCCCGGTCGCCCTGCACGCCGGGGTCGGTGTGGGTGATCACCAGCTCCACGGAAGTGGGCAGCTCCAGGTACAGCGGGGTGCCGTCGTGCACCGCCACCACCACCTCCATGGAGTCCAGCAGGTAGTTCGCGCCGTCGCCGACGGTCTCCGCCGGCACATGCACCTGGTCGTAGGTGTCGGCGTCCATGAAGACGAACTCCGCGCCCTCCCGGTAGAGGAAGGTCATCGCGCGCTTGTCGACGTTGGCCGTCTCGACCTTGGTGCCGGCGTTGAAGGTGCGGTCCACCACCTTGCCGGACAGCACGTTCTTCAGCGTGGTGCGCACGAACGCGCCGCCCTTGCCCGGCTTGACGTGCTGGAATGACACCACGGTCCACAGCTGCCCGTCCAGGTTGAGCACCAGCCCGTTCTTAAGATCGTTCGTGGTCGCCACGGCTGCGTCCGTCTCCTTAGAGGTTGTGTTGCTCGAGTTGTGTCGCGCGGTTGTCCGACAGATCAGCTTAGTAAACCGCTGGGCGCGGCGCGTGCCGGCGCGCGGCGGGCGGGCCGGCGCGGCTCGGGCCGGCGCGACTCGGGCCGGCCCGGGTCAGTCCTGCGCGGCGATCCAGCTCAGCGCCAGCACGTAGCCCTCCGCGCCCAGGCCGACGATCACCCCGCTGGCGTGCGGGGAGACGAAGCTGTGGTGGCGGAACGGCTCGCGGGCGAACACGTTGGACAGGTGCACCTCGATCAGTGGCGCGGCGCGCATCGCGCAGGCGTCACCGATGGCCACCGAGGTGTGGGTGAGCGCGCCCGCGTTGAGCACCACCGGGATCGCGCCGTCGGCCGCCTCGTGCAGCCAGCCGATCAGCTCCCCCTCGTGGTCGCTTTGCCGGACGGTGACGTCCAGCCCGAGCTCGGCGCCGCCGTGAACGCACAGCGCGGCCAGCTCGGCGTGGCTGGTCGAGCCGTAGATCTCCGGTTCGCGCCGTCCCAGCCGGCCCAGGTTCGGCCCGTTGAGCACCAGCACCGGACGGAGCGCGAGGCCACCCTCGCCACCGGGCGTGGGATCGTCGGCACTCATCGTAGTCATGACGCAACCTCCGAATACGCCTCGGCCAGCACGGCCGGGTCCGGGTCAGCGACGGTCACCGGACGGGCCAGGCCGTCGAGCAGCACCAGCCGCAGCCGATGGCCGCGGGCTTTCTTGTCCACCCGCATGTCCGCCAGCAGCTCGTCGAAGGCGCCGGCGCGATAGCTGACGGGCAGGCCGAGCGCGGACAGCAACGCGCGGTGCCGGTCCGCAGTGGCGTCGTCCAACCGGCCCAGCCGGCGGGCCACGGCGGCGGCGTACACCATGCCCACCGAGACCGCCGCGCCGTGCCGCCAGCGGTAGCCCTCGGCGCGCTCGATGGCGTGGCCGAGGGTGTGCCCGTAGTTGAGGATCTCGCGCCGACCACGCTCGGTCGGATCCGCGCTCACCACGGCGGCCTTGACCCGCACCGAGCGCTCGATCAGCTCGCGCTCGATCGGGTTGCCGGCCCGGACCGCGCCCGCCGGGTCCGCCTCGATCAGCTCCAGGGTGCCCGGATCGGCGATGAAGCCGTGCTTGACCACTTCGCCGAGACCGCCTCGGTACTCCGTCTCCGGCAGCGTGGCCAGGGCGGTCAGGTCGCACAACACGCCCACCGGCTGATGGAACGAACCGACCAGGTTCTTGCCGCGCTCGGTGTTGACGCCGGTCTTGCCGCCGATAGCCGCGTCCACCATGCCCACCACGGTGGTCGGCAGCTGCGCCACCCGCACCCCGCGCAGCCAGCAGGCCGCCACCCAGCCGGCCAGGTCGGTGGTGGTCCCGCCGCCGAGTCCGACGATCGCGTCCGACCGAGTGAAGCCCGCCCGACCGAGCGCCGCCCAGCATGACTGCGCCACCGCCACAGTCTTGGCGTCCTCGCCGTCGGGGACTTCGAGACAGATGGTTTCGAACCCGCGCGCGGCGAGCGCGTCGCGGCAGGCGAGCGCCCGGTCCGGCAGCGTCGGCGGGTGGATCACCGCGACCCGGGTGGCGCCGTCCAGCAGCGCCGGCAACTCGTCGAGCAGATCGCGTCCGACCAGCACCTGGTATGGGGCCGGCCCGCCGACCGGGATCCGCGTCGTCGGGGCCACCGCGCCGTCCGCGGTCACAGCCGGCTCCGCACCGGCAGCAGCTTGATGATGACGTCGGCCACCCGGGCCAGGCTCCGCCGCTCAGTGTCCACGGTGTGCGCCACGATCTGTCGATACACCGGTTCCCGCACCGCAGCCAGTTCCGCCATCCGGCGCCCCGGGTCGCCGGCGAGCAACGGCCGGCTGTGCCCGTCGCCGACGCGCGCCACCAGGGTCGGCAGACCCGCGCGCAGCAGCATCACCGGAACCCCGGACTCACCCAACGCCCGGCGGGTGCCCGGGTCCATCACCGCTCCCCCGCCGAGGGCCAGCACCCCGCCGAAGCTGGTCAACGCGTCGGAGACAACATCGGCCTCCAGCGCGCGGAACGCCTCCTCCCCGTCGGCGGCGAAGATCTCCGTGACAGCCCGCCCCGCGCGACGCGCGATCAGGTCATCGCTGTCCGCAAACGGTATGTCGAGCAGGGTAGCGACCCGTCTACCCACGGTGGTTTTCCCGCTGCCCGGTAGCCCGATGAGCACGACCCGTGGGGGCGCGACCAGTGGCCGGGACTCGTGCGGCTCGCCACCGCGCGGTTGGTCCTCGCGCGGTTGGTCCTCGCGCGGCGGGGCGACGCGCGGGGGCATGAACGCGGGCGCGGGCGCCGTCGCGGGGTGGCCGGCGCCGGGCGCGGGCTGAGCGTGGACTGGTTCGGCGAGGCCACCGACGAATGCCGGGGGTTCGCCGGCGGGCGCGCCGCGCGGAGCGGAATGCGCGGCGCGCTCGCCGGCGGGTCCAGGACGCGCCGCTATCGACGCGTTGTGCACTATGTCGATCGCCGGACGCGCGGCACGAGGCGCGCTGGGCGCGGCAGCGGTGGTGGCGACGGTGCTTGTGCTGGTGGGCTGGGCGGTGGTGGCGACGGTGCTTGTGGGCTGGGCAGTGGTGGCGGGCTCGACGATGGTGTCGATGGCAGCGGCAGTCGCGGCGATGGCGGGCACTGACAGGCCACGCTCAGCCAGCCGAGCGAGATATCCCTCGGCGTTGCGGCGCGTCTCGGCCACCGAGTCGCCGCCGAACTTCTCCAGCGCCGCCTCGGCGAGCACCAGCGCCACCATCGCCTCGGCGACCACGGCGGCGGCGGGCACCGCGCAAACGTCCGACCGCTGGTTGATGGCCACCGCGTCGGCCCCGGTGGCGGTGTCGATAGTGGCCAACGCGCGCGGCACCGTCGAGATCGGTTTCATCGCGGCGCGCGCCCGCAGCACCGCGCCCGTGCTCATCCCGCCCTCGACACCGCCGGAATGGTTGGCGCGCCGGGCGATCGCGCCGTCGGCGCGGATGATCTCGTCCTGCGCCGCCGAGCCGGTCCGCCGCGCCAGGTCGGCTCCGTCGCCGAACTCAACGGCTTTGATCGCCTGGATGCTCGTCAAGGCGCCGGCCAATCGCGCGTCCAGGCGGCGGTCCCACTGGGTGTGGCTACCCAATCCGGGCGGCAGCCCGTAGGCGAGCACCTCCACGATCCCGCCCAGGGTGTCCCCGGCGGCGCGAACCGCGTCGATGTGCGCCACCATGGCGGCGCTGGCCGCGGCGTCCCGGCACCGCACCGGGGAAGCGTCGATTCGATCCGCGTCCGCTGGCCCGGGCGGCGATCCCTCCGGGGCGGCCACCGCGCCGATCGCGACCACATGGCTGACGATTCGCACGCCCAACGCCTGGGCGAGGAAAGCCTTGGCGACCGCCCCGAGCGCGACCCGCGCCGCGGTCTCCCGCGCGCTGGCCCGCTCCAGGATCGGCCGGATGTCGTCCAGGTCGTGCTTCTGCATCCCGGCCAGATCCGCGTGGCCCGGGCGCGGCCGGGTCAGCGGCGCGTTTCGCGCCTGCCCGGCGAGCAGATCAGCGTCCACCGGGTCGGCGGACATCACCGCGCGCCACTTCGCCCACTCGGCGTTGGCGACTCTGATCGCGACCGGTCCGCCCATCGTGCGCCCGTGGCGGGTCCCGCCGGTCAGCTCGACTTCGTCGGTCTCGAAACCCATCCGCGCGCCTCGGCCATAACCGAGGCGCCGACGCGCCAGTTCGCCCGCCACCACCGCTGTCGTGATGTCCACCCCAGATGGCAGCCCGTCGAGCACGGCCACGAGGGCGGGCCCGTGCGACTCGCCCGCGGTCATCCAACGCAGCACGCGCCCAGTCTGACAGAAAAGAGGCAAATTGTGGTGCGCCACGAGCAAGGCAGCCACGGTGTGGCCCAAGCGACTCCGGCGCGAGACGGCCCCGCCATGGTCAATACCGCATGGTCAATATGGCATCGCGGCCACCGCCAATGCTCCGGCGATCAGCGCGGGGCCGATCGCGATTGGGGTCCTCATGCTGACCCGGCGCGTCACCAGCAGCCCGACCGCTGCCCCCGCGCCGCACAGCATCCCCGCCAAGATGCCGCACCCGACCCGCGCCCAGCCCAGCCAGCCGAGGTAGCTGGCGAGCAGCGCGGCCAGCTTGACGTCCCCGAAGCCGATCGAGTCGGGCGCCGCCAGCACCAACACGAGCCCACCGACCGCCACCATCGCCGCCGACGCCGCCGCCCGTGCCAGCGCCCAGCCGGCGCTGCCGATGATCGCGGCGGCGCCGAGCAGTCCGGTCGCGGCCATCGCCCCGACGCCGACGAGACGATCGGGCAGGCGATGGCAGCGCGCGTCGATCACCGCGAGCGGCGCGGCCACCAGCGCCAGCGCGATGAACGCCGGCAGCGCCGCTCCCCAGCCCGCGGCGCGCCCGGCCAACGCGCCGAAGACGACCGCCACCATCGCCGTGCCCACCCACCGCCGCCGGCTCGGCCGGGCGCCCCGCCACCACGCCGCGCAGGCCGGGTCCGGGACCGTGCTCACCAGCGCGGCGAGGTACCGCGCGCCAGCCAGCGCCACCACTGCTCCAACAAGCGTCGCGACCGCGCGTGAGCTGACCATGACCCCAACACTGGCGCCCTCGGGGGCCCGCCGCGACCCGCGCGCGCAAGTTGTGGACGCCGGATTGGCCTGTGGACAACGGCTGGACGAGTGGCTCGGCCGCGAGCCGCGCGGGACCGGATTCGTCGCGCGGGAACGGACCGGTCGCCCCAGCCGCGCCGGTCCCGGACCGTCGCTCGCCGCGACACCCACTGCGCGGAAAGAGCGGAAAGAACAGTCCGGGCCAACGGGAAGAGCAGTGCGCGGGATGACCAGCGCACACGATGACCAGCGCACACGATGACCAGCGCACACGATGACCAGTGCCCGCGACAGACAGTGCCCGCGACAGACAGTGCCCGCGACAGACAGTGCCCGCGACAGACAGTGCCCGCGACAGACAGTGCCCGCGATAGACAATTGGCGGGTGCGCTTTGACGCGATCGTGGTGGCGGGCGGCGCCGGCCGACGGCTGGGCGGGCTGGATAAGCCGGCGCTGCGCATCGGGGGCCGTTCGTTGCTGTCACGCGCGCTCGACGCGGTGCCCGACGCCGGCCGGGTGGTCGTGGTGGGACCGACCCGCGATGAGGCGCGCGACCCGGGCGGCGAGAGGCTGCTGTGGTGCCAGGAGCGCCCGCCCGGCGGCGGCCCGCTCGCCGGGCTCGCCGCCGGGCTGCCGTTGACCAGCGCCGCGATCCTCGTCGTGTTGGCCGCCGACCTGCCGGATATCGCGCCGGCGGTACCCGCCCTGCTGGCCCGGCTGACCGAGCCGGGGGAACCGGTCGACGCCGCAGTGCTGGTCGACGCCACCGGCCGGCGCAACCTGCTGGCGGCGGCCTGGCGGCACGCTCCGCTCGCCGCCGCGCTGGCCGCAGCGGCTCCGGTGGCGGGCCGGCCAATGCGGGCGCTGGAAAGCCTGGTCAGGCTGGCCGAGGTGCCCGACCCCGCCGGTTGGGGCGCCGACTGCGACACCTGGGAGGACGTGCTAGCGCTGCGTCATCGGTTGGAGACTCGTTGCGGCGAGCGGACCGGGCTGGCCTGACCGCATGCCGGACCCTGTGCGCAGGTTCGCCGTTCGCGCGTTGCTCGTTGACCACCACGATCGGCTCCTGTTGTTGCGCGGTGAGGAGCCGGAGTCAGGGGCTGGGTTCTGGTTCCCGCCAGGTGGCGGCGTCCAAGCGGACGAGGATCTGATCGACGCGTTGCGCCGGGAGGTGTCCGAGGAGGTCGGATTCTCTGACCTCCGGCTCGGTCCGGAGGTCTGGCGACGCCGACACCGCTACGCCTGGCGCGGCACCAGCTATGACCAGCGCGAGCGCTGGTTCCTCTGCCGGGTGCCGCATTTCGCACCGGACGGCGCGGGCCGGACGGCGACCGAGACGGTCGACCTCACGCGGTGCCGCTGGTGGACCGTCGCCGAGCTGGCGCGGGCCACCGAACGCCTCGTCCCCGGTGACCTGGCCGATCGTCTGCGCCGGCTGCTCGCCGATGGCCCGCCAGCGAAACCGGAGACGATCGGGCGCTGAACCAGCGATCGAGCCCGCGCCGACAACCCTGGTCGGACCCGCGCCGATGGGCGCCTACAGCCCCGCGTTCGGCACGGCCCGCCGCAGCGCGGCACGCATCGCGGACACGGGCGCGGCACGACCGGTCATCAGCTCAACTTGGGCGGCGGCCTGATGCAGCAGCATGGCGGCGCCGCTGAGCACCGTGCCGCCAGCCGCCGCCACCGATCTAGCCAGCGCGGTCGGCCACTGGTCGTAGCAAACGTCCAACACCGTCTGCCGGCTCGACCAGGCGAATGCGGTGAGCGGATCGGCCGCCCGCGGTGGCAACGCGGAGATCACCAGGTCCGCGCCCAGCGAACGATCTGACGCCGTCAGCTCGCCGAGCTCCACCCGCGCCCCCACCCGCTCGGCGGTGGCCAGCAACGGCGCGGTCCGCGATCGGTCACGGACCAGCGCGCGACACCGGGTCACCCCGATCTCCGCCAGCGCCGCCACGGCGGCCTGCGCCGTCCCCCCGGCGCCGAGCACGGTCACCGAGCCAAGCTGGGCTCTTCCGGCGCCGCGCGCGCTGGCCGAGCCCGGCGCGGCGCCGTCGGCGGCCCGGGCCGGGGCACCACCCCGACCCACGCCGCGCTCGGCCAATGCGCCGAGGATTCCGGCCACATCGGTGTTGTCGGCGCGCCAACGCGCGGCACCTGGTCGCTCGGCGGCTGGTTGTTCGGCGCCCTCTGGCCCACCGAACGCGCCCTGGCGCAGCAGCGTGTTGCCGGCACCGACCGCCGCCGCGCGCGCGCTGACCTCGTCGGCCAGCGCTACCACCTGGCGTTTGAGCGGCATCGTGCAGCAGAACCCGACCCATTCCGGCCCGGACCGGCGCAGCAGCGCGGCAAGATCATCCGCGCCGCAGTCCAGCGCGGCAAAGGCCCAATCCAGGCCGAGCGCGCGGTACGCCGCGCGATGCAGCACCGGGGACAGCGAATGCCCGATCGGCCGGCCCAACACCGCCGCTCGGCGAGCAGCACCAGCAGCACCAGCATCGCGCGCCGCGGGCGGATCGCCGGGAAAGGTCACGGCGCGGCGCATCCCCAGTGGTTCTGGTAGCACTTCTGCACTGCGGCCTGCCATTGCGGTCCGTCGGTGTCAAAGAACGCCAGGTGCATCCGGTTCTGGTCATCCGGGCCGCTATTGACGTAGTACAGCCAGTTGCCGGCTGCCGGTTCGGCCGCCGCGGTCATCGCCTCGCCGCCCGGGTTGCCGATCGGACTCGGCGGCAGCCCGGTGTGGGTGTAGGTGTTGTACGGCGAATCCAGCGTCGCGTAGTCGACCTTCGCCGGATCCAGTCCCGCCAGCACCGCCCCGTAGATCGAGGCCGCGTCCACCCCGAGCGGCATCTTCTTCTTCAACCGGTTCAGGATCACCCGGGCCACCTTGGCGCGATCCTCGGGGACCTGCACCTCGCGTTCGATCATCGATGCGATGGTCAAGCCGTCGTACGGGGTCAGGCCCAGCTTGCCCACCGCCGTGGAGCACCCCTGCGAGCGGTCGGTGGCCACGTACTCGGACACCCTCTGTTGCAGCGCGTCACTGGGCGTGGCATCCGCGTCGAAGGTGTAGGTGTCGGGGAACAAGAAGCCCACCGCGCTGGTCGGCGCGGCGCCGGACTTCTGCTCGTACCCGGCCGGCAGGCCGAGCGCCTCGACGTCAGCCATCACCTGCTGGACCTGCGCTTTGGGTATCTTCAGCGCGTCGGCGAGCAGCCCGACGATCGTCGCCGTGGTGCTCCCCTCCGGGATGACGACCTTGACGGTCAGGCGCGCGTTCGGGTCCAGCAGCATGGCCACCGCCGACGCGCCGGACATCTGCAGCCGCATCTGGTACAGCCCCGGCTGGATCGAGATGGATTGCGGGTTGCTCTTGGCCGCGTTGGTGAACGCCCCGACCGAGCGGACCACGCCAGCGTCGTGCAGCGTAGCGCCGATGTCGGACGCGGTGTCGTTCGGCTTGATCCGCACCCGTACCGAACCGGTCCCCGCGCCGGAGTAGTCGGCGTTGCTGGAGCGGCTGATCATCGGGCGGACCACGACCACGCCGACGACCACCGCGACCACGACGACGCCGAACGCGACCAGCGCGGCGAACCGTCGGCGGCGCCGCCGACGCGCGCGCACCCGGCGCTCCTGGTGGCGCGACGATCGCGACCCGCCGCCCATCGAGTCCTGCGGGTGGTGGTAACCGAACCCGTCGTCGTCATCCTCGAACAACAGGTTCGGATCATCGTGGTCGGGATAGTGGTAGCCCGCGCCACTGTCTTGGTAGGTCACTGCGACTCCCCGCCGTCGGTCGGCCGCGCGCGCTCGTCGCGCCGCCTCGAATCAAGCCAGTGTTGCAGCAGCACCACGGCCGCCGCCTGATCGATGACCGCGCGTCGCGGCTTCCCGCGCACGCCACGCTCGGCCAACGCGCGCTGCGCGGACACGGTGGTCAACCGCTCGTCGCACAGTTCCACCCGGACCGGTTCGATCAGCGCGGCCAGCGCCGCCGCGTAGTCCCGCGCCATCCGCGCGGACGCCCCTTCCTGCCCGCGCAGCGTCACCGGCAGGCCCACCACCACACCGACGGCGGCGCGCTCACGGACCAGCGCGGCCAGTTCGGCGAGGTCGCGCCCGGTCGGCTCGTCGCGGGCGAGGGTGACTAGCGGAGTGGCCAGCGCGCCGGACGGGTCCGACACCGCCACCCCGACGCGCACCGTCCCCACATCGACCCCCAGCCACACGCTCGGCTCAGCCACGGAACGCCAACCTACTGCTCGCGCACATGCCCGCGCGCCGCGGCCAGCGCCGCGGCCAGCTTGGCCACGTCTCCCCCGGCGCCCTGGGCCAGATCAGGCTTGCCACCGCCCCGCGCGCCGAGCGCGGACGCGAACGCGCGCACCGCGCCGCCGGCGGACACTCCGGCGGCGACCGCGGCCTCGTTGGCGGCGGCGACGAACGCCACCCCGCCGTGGGAGTCCGGCGAGCCGAGCACCACCAGCGCCGGACGACCGGACCCGAGCCGGCCCCGCACCGCCAGCGCCAGGGCGCGCAAATCGTTGCCGGCCACCCCGTCGGGGGCTCGCGCGGCGACCAGCTGGACCGTCTCCCCGCCGGCCGCGACCACCTGTTCGGCGGACGCCGCGAGCTCGCCCGCGCCAGCCAGCACCGCAGCCGCGCGCAACCGGTCCAGTTCTTTCTCCGCCGCCTTCAGCCGATCCATCGTCATCGCGATCCGCTCCGGCAGCTGCTCGGGCCGGACGTTGAACTCGCCGGCCAGCTGACTGACCAGCACGTGCTCGCGGGCCAGATGGCGGAACGCGTCCAGCCCGACCAACGCCTCCACCCGGCGCACCCCGGAGCCGATGGACGCCTCACCGAGCAATTTGATCATGCCAATGACGGCGCTGCGCGGCACGTGGGTGCCGGCGCACAACTCACGCGAGTAGTCGCCGATCTCCACCACCCGCACCCGCTCGCCGTATTTCTCGCCGAACATCGCGATCGCGCCGAGGCGATGGGCCTCGGCCTGGTCGGTGACGAACCAGCGCACCTCCAAGTCGCGTGCCAACACCTCGTTGATCTCGTCCTCGATGTCGCCCAGCACGCTCGGCGGCACCGCCGACGGATTGGAGAAGTCGAAGCGCAACCGGCCCGGCGCGTTGAGCGAGCCCGCCTGCGCGGCGCTCTCCCCCAGCGCGTGGCGCAGCCCGGCGTGCAGCAGGTGGGTCGCCGAGTGGGCGCGGGAGACGGCGGCGCGGCGCTCGACGTCGACCGCCACCAGCGCCAGGTCGCCGGGGCGCACCTCGCCGCTGCGCACCAGCACCTTGTGCGCGGTCAGCCCGGGCACCGGCGCCTGCACGTCCAGCACCTCCAGCTCAGCGTCCCGGCCGCCGGCGCTGATCCTCATCGTGCCCAGGTCGGGCAGCTGCCCACCGCCCTCGGCGTAGAACGGGGTGCGGTCCAGCACCAGCTCGATCTGCTCGCCCTCGCCGGCGCCGCCGAGCACTCCCTCGGCGCCGACCAGCGCGCGCACCCGCGCCTCGCCCGCCACCTCGTGGTACCCGGTGAACTCGCTGCCGCCGGCGGCGAGCACCCCGCGCCACACCGAGGTGTCCACGTGCCCGGTCTTCTTGGCCTTGGCGTCGGCCTTGCCGCGCGCCCGCTGCTCGGCCATCAGCCGGCGGAACCCATCCTCGTCGACGCTGATACCGGCCTCGGCGGCCATCTCCAAAGTGAGATCGATCGGGAAGCCGTAGGTGTCATGCAGCTGGAACGCGGCGTCGCCGCCGAGCCGGGCGCCGCCGGCCTGGCGCACCTCCCCGACCGCCTGGTCGAAGATCGTCGTGCCGGCGCGCAGGGTGTGCCGGAACGCCTCCTCCTCGGCGTAGGCGTAGGTGGCGATGCGCGCGTAGTCCTCGGCGACCTCGGGGTAGGACGGGGCCATGCAGTCGCGGGCCACCGGCAGCAGCTCCGGCAGCGCCGGGTCCTCATAGCCGAGCAGCCGCATGGAGCGGATGGCCCGCCGCAGGATCCGGCGCAGCACGTAGCCGCGCCCCTCGTTGGACGGGGTGACCCCGTCGCCGATGAGCATCAGCGCGGTGCGCACGTGGTCGGCGATCACGCGCAGCCGCACATCGTCCGGGTGCGACGCGCTGGCCGCGCGCCCGGAGCGCGCCCCATAGACGATCCCGGCGAGCGCGGCGGCGCGGTCCAGGATCGGCCGGGTCTCGTCGATCTCGTAGATGTTGTCCACGCCCTGCATCAGCGAGGCCATCCGTTCCAGGCCCATGCCGGTGTCGATGTTCTTGGCGGGCAGCTCGCCGAGGATCTCGAAGTCGCCTTTGCTCGCGCCGGTGGCCTTGCCGCGCTCGAACTGCATGAACACCAGGTTCCAGAACTCCATGAACCGGTCCTCGTCAACCGCTGGCCCGCCCTCGGGACCGAACTCCGGGCCCCGGTCGTAGTACAGCTCCGAGCACGGGCCGGCTGGGCCGGGGATGCCCATCGACCAGAAGTTGTCATCCATGCCCCGGCGCACGATGTGCGCCAATGGCAGGCCGATCTGTCGGCGCCAGATGTCGATGGCCTCGTCGTCGTCGAGGTAGACGGTGGCCCAGATCCGCTCCGGGTCCAGGCCGTACCCGCCGTCGGCGACCGGCTTGGTGGACAGCTCCCAGGCCAGCCGGATCGCCTCGGCCTTGAAGTAGTCCCCGAAACTGAAGTTGCCGTTCATCTGGAAGAACGTGCCGTGCCGGACGGTCTTGCCGACCTCCTCGATGTCCAGCGTGCGCACACATTTCTGCACGCTGGTGGCGCGCGGCCACGGCGGGGTCTGCGCTCCGATGAAGTACGGCACGAACTGCACCATGCCGGCGTTGACGAATAGCAGGTTGGGGTCCTCGAACGGCAGTGGCGCGCTGGGCACCACAACATGACCGTTCGCCTCGAAATGGGCCAGGAAACGGCGCCGCACCTCCGCGGTTCTCATCGGCGCGCCCCACCCGTGCGGGCCTTGTCACCGTCGCCGGCGCCGTCCAGACCGGCGCCGGCGCGCAGCTCCGCCTCCCGCGCGCGCATCGCCGCGCGCACGTCGCCGCCGAACGAGCCGACCGACTCGGCCAGTTCGCCGACGCTCCCACTGAGGCGGTGAACCATCGAACCGGGGGTGAGCCGCTCGATAGCCCGGGACAGCTTGCGCGCCAGCCACGCGCCCAGGCTCAGCCCGGTGGCCAGCCAGAACAGCCGCCTCATTTCGCGCCCCCGCGTCTGATGATCCCGCGTCGCGCCCAGCCGCCGCGGCCACCGCTGCCGCCCCGACTGCCCCGCCCACGCTGGCGACGCGCCTCGCGCACCGCGTCGGCGTCCCGGCGGGACTGCAGCGCGCGGCGCACCCCGTAGCCGAACGCGGCGACCTTGATCACCGAACCGGTCAGGGTGGAGGACACGATCGAGGCCAGCGTCGCGACGTTGGTGGTCACCGTGTTGACGCTGCGGGTGATCTGCTCGACCTGTTCCAACTCGGCGTTCGCGCCGTCCAGGGTGCCTTGGACGGCGGTGAGCAACGGCGTCACGCCCTCATGCGTCTTGCGGATCGCCAGGGTCGCCTCATCGAGCGCCCGCCCGAGCTTCAACAACGGAATCGCGAGCATCGCCACCAACACCACGAACGCCGCCGCGGCGATCACCGCGGCCCAAGCTCCAGCGGACACCGGACCTCCTCCACAGAACGGGCCTCACCGCGCCGGCGAGGTATTTCACGAGACGCTGCGACCATACCGGGCGGCGCCGACACTTATTGTCGTGCCGCGCCACTGGCAGGGTCGGCTATGGCTTCTCGCCCGGCGGCGGGCCTGGCCGGTCGGCGCGGATCAGCCGCCGCGCACCGCCGCGCGCAGTCGCGCCAGCCGGGCCGCCAGCTCCCGCTCGCCGCCGCGCGCGCTCGGGTGGTAGTAGTCGCGCCCGACCAGCGCATCGGGCGGGTATTGCTGCGCGGCCACTCCCTCCGGGGTGCCCGGCGGGTAGACGTAGTCGACGGCGTGCCCCAGCCGGGCCGAGCCCGCGTAGTGCCCGTCGCGCAACGCCGGCGGCACCGGCCCGGCCTTGCCGGCGCGCACATCGCCCAGCGCGTCGTCGATCGCCATCACCACGGCGTTGGACTTCGGGGCCAGGGCCAAATGGATGGTCGCCTGCGCCAGGTTGATCCGCGCCTCCGGCAGCCCGATCAGCGCGACCGCCTGGGCGGCGGCGGTGGCCGCGAGCAGCGCGGTGGGGTCGGCCAGGCCGATGTCCTCGCTGGCGTGGATGACCAGCCGCCGGGCGATGAAGCGGGGATCCTCGCCGGCCTGGATCATCCGCGCCAGGTAGTGCAGCGCGGCATCAGCGTCCGAGCCGCGGATCGACTTGATGAACGCGCTGATCACGTCGTAGTGCTGGTCGCCGTCGCGGTCATAGCGCACCGCCGCGGTGTCCACGGCCTGCTCCAGCGCGGCCAAGTCGATCCGCGCTGCGGCCCCAGCCGACGCGCCCCCAGCGTCGGGCGCGCCACCCACCGCCGGCGCGCCCCCAGCGGCGGCCAGAACCGCGCCGGCCGCCGCCTCCAACGCGGTCAGCGCCCGCCGGGCGTCCCCACCGGCGAGGCGCACCAGGTGCGCGCGGGCGTCGTCGTCCAGCGCCACCGCCCCGCCGAGGCCGCGCTCGTCAGCCAGTGCCCGGTCGACGAGCACCCCGATGTCCTCGTCGGTGAGTGGCTGCAGGGTGAGCAGCAGGCTGCGCGAGAGCAGCGGGGAGACCAGCGAGAAGAACGGATTCTCGGTGGTGGCGGCCACCAAGGCGACGGTCCGGGTCTCCACCGCGCCGAGCAGCGAATCCTGCTGGGTCTTGGAGAACCGGTGGATCTCGTCGATGAACAGCACCGTCTGTCGCCCGGTGTGGTTCAGTTGGCGGCGCGCCTCCTCGATGACCGTGCGGACGTCCTTGACCCCGGCGGTGATCGCGGACAGCTGGGCGAACCGGCGGCTGGTCGCCGACGAGACGATCTGCGCCAGCGTCGTCTTGCCGCTGCCCGGCGGGCCGTAAAGGATCAGCGACATCGGCGCGTCGCCCTCCACGAGCCGGCGCAGCGGTGAGCCGGGGCCGAGCAGGTGCGCCTGGCCGACCACCTCGTCCAGGGTCCGGGGCCGCATCCGCGCCGCCAGCGGGGCGTGCGGGTCGGGGGCGGCTGAATCAGGCTCCGACGCGTCGCCCCACCCACCGAGGCCACCCGACACGGCGCCCGGCGGGTCGAACAGCGTCACCCGCTCAGCCTACGGCCCGCCGCCCCCACCCTCGATGATCATGCGTTTTCGCCAGGCAGCTTGGCGAAAACGCATGATCATCAAGTTGCGTGGAGCAGCCGGGGTCGTGCCGCCACCCAGCTCATCGGTTGATATCCTCGATATCGGAGGTGTCCCGATGACTGATGTGCTCATCCGCAACGTCAACCCGAAAACCGTCAAAGGCCTTGAGGACCGCGCCCGTGGGCTGGGCCTGGCGCGTGAGGAATACCTGCGACGGGAATTGGACGTTTTGGCGCGGATGCATATTGCGCTCCGGGTGGGCCAGTGTTCCGTTGCGGGGTGAGCCGTGGTTCCGTTGTGTCGTGGCGGGACTCGTCCATGCCGCTCATGGGTGCGAATTCCGGCGTG
>Ga0123357_10002341_pt1 | contig 21059 bp, 15 predicted proteins | sample TergutEmb28metaG_FD_89873 | JGI IMG/M metagenome (GOLD analysis project Ga0123357, IMG submission 89873) | Embiratermes neotenicus P4 segment gut microbial communities from Petit-Saut dam, French Guiana - Emb289 P4 | ecosystem: Host-associated > Arthropoda: Insects > Digestive system > Gut ... | reverse complement strand
TAATGAACTTTCGGGTTCCGTGAAATGCAGGGAGTTTCTTGACTAGCTGCAGACCAGTTAGCTTTTCAAGAAGGACTCTGCACCATGGAGTAAGTAAGTAAGTAAGTAAGGTGATGCAGTTCATATCATCTTGCTCGATTTGTGCACACATGGTCATAGGTTCAAAATGTGGTAAAGTTACATGTTGAATTTACTGTTATTATTAGTATCTTTCATTTTATTTTAGGAAGAACAGCGCTAAACATTCATATTGTATGAATATTTAATTTGCTGTGCATGAACTGAATGAACTGCAGTCACCAGGGTTTTTATTGTCACCTTATAAATGGTGTATCATACAGAATTGACAGGGGTGTTTGTGATCTTACTGCTGTACCACGTTTCGGAGTGGTAGCTCCAGTGGTTATCTGCATGAAAACAAAAAAACTAAGTATGGATATTAATGTATCCTTCAGTTTTTGTGGTTTAATTTTATGAAAAGCCTTACCTCAGTGGAAGTTGCTTATTTTTGGAAGATAAGTTAACTGTACAGCACTTCAGGAACCTACTTTAAGTAACGCTGATATCACTCCCACCTGACTTATTTGTGCATCCATGGCGTTCTCATTTACTGATTGTAGTAACTTATGAAGTAAAAGTATGGGTTGGGCATCGGTGGCTTAACATTTATACCAGATGTATTCAGAGTTTGTCTGTTCTACAAATGAAATGTTTACATAGGGTGACAGACATGATTCGCTCTGTATGTGTTTATGTTGTGTCCATCATGCAAAGAATACATGTTAATGAATTGGAAACAATGAGCAAGGTGGTGTGTATGGTCTGATTTCATGTACTGTTCTGAGATTTGTCTGGATAGAGGGGGGAAAAGCACAAGAACTGTCAGTTGGTCAGTCAGTATTGTATGTTGTGGCCAAGATATGAAGCTGGGAGCTCCTGAACACAAAGCAGAATGTGACTTTTAACATTATTTGTATTCCATGCAGTAGATTGATCATGCAGTATTTAATCCAGCAGTCACACATTTAACAATAAAGAATCATTTGTCACTTTATGGTGTGCCTCCGGCAAGTTCTGGCCTTGACATGGCCATCATCGGGGATGTCTTGAACATGTTTAACAGAATCTGCCATTATTGTGTATCTTTGTTTGAGACCTCCCTGTGGATGGCCGTGTAAAGGCAAAAACATGTAGGAGACACATTGTGAAGTGGCAGAATGGCTGTTTATTGTGTAATTGTTGGATTAAAGTGACATTCAGTGACATCTCCTTTTCAGTTTGCTGGTAACCACATCTGCTGATCAGACAGCACGCATATGGAAGACATCAGATTTCACATTGCTGCAGGAATTGAGGCATGAGGCCCAACGCTGGGTGTGGGATGCAGCCTTTAGTGCAGACTCACAGTACATCCTTACAGGTAGTCTGGCCAGTTACATAATTCTTGTTATTTTGACCAATATTCCATTTTTGTTTTACCTTGATCTTATGTATAAAAATCATTCCATTTATAACTGGTTTACAAATAATGGCACTTTGAGGAATGATACAGCTGATTTAATTATGCATTGTTTATATGGGCAATCTTTCGGGATCAGAAGAAATGAATGTTACTTGTGGGAAAATAGCGCAAACAGTGATGATGGGTGGAGGTTTCACTGTACTTATTGTTTAGAATAATAGTGTTAATGATCTGTGTTTCTATAATTGTATGCATGCACCCTGCTGGAGCTGTGGACAGATTATGATAGAATTTGGAGCTTTTCAAAGATATGTAATTATGGTAACATATGAACAAAACATTTATATTTCTATATACTTTTAGGGATGTTTTACAAAATGTCTATGTTTTTGTGTTATTTCTTGGTTACTTTTTCTGTTTTTACTTGAAAATTGTGGCAATATGTGTCTTGTTACATTTGTTGACATGCAGCATCATCAGATGGAGTAGCTCGTCTGTGGAACGTGGAAACTGGGGCTGTGGAGAGGGAGTACAACGGTCATCAGAAGGCTGTGACTTCTCTAGCTTTCAGGGATGAGATAATTAGAGATTGAAGTTGTGTGTGTGGGCATGTGTTACATGGTATGAACTTCAGGACCCAGTATACTTTTGTAATGTATGGGGATGAATCAGAAGGTATTGTTTTAAAACAGTACATTATAGTTTGAATCTATGCAGCAGCCTTAATTTTTCCACATAATCACCCTTATTTTACAAGCCCTTGGTCCACCCAGCTGGAAGTTTCTGTATGCACAATAACCAGTATAGCCAACCTAACAAAGTTTTAAAAAAAACCCTCTGGTTACCTGTGGATGTATATGCTGTTTGTTAGGTGAAGTGAATGATGGCACCCAGTATGCTTTTATAATTCATACCCTCTAAACATAGAATACAAGTCCATATCCAAAAGTTTCTGTCTCAATAATGATATATATGCTTTCCTTTTTTATTGGTTGTTGTTGTTCCATTCAGGTTTATGCAGTGGATCCAGTGGTTCTGCCACTGCTGGATGAACCATTTGAATGTAGGTAGGATGGTAGGCAATTGATCCTGAATTTTGTTGACATCATGGTGACACTGTCTTGAGAACTGTGCTGTTCTGGTTTATTACGCAGCAAGTAGTTGTGATTTTGTGCTGACATTTCGGGACAACTTTATCAATCCCATCCTCAGGGTTCAAGGATCCAAAAGAAAGCCTGTTGCTGCGATACGGAGTTTATACAGGGAAGAGTGTGGGTGGTGAAAATTCTCAGCAGTGTGATTTCAACCAATAGGGTTGATGCAAGTGGTTGGGAGAGAAGGGAGCATGGTAGTCCGAGTGGCTTGGAGTGGGACGTTCTGTGATAAGAGGAAATTCTGACAGGTGTGGTAGCGAGCTACAGGTGAACACTCACATGAGCAAAGTGGGACGAAGGAAAAGGAAAAAAGTGCACAACACTATACTTGTAGCTGTGATTTCAGTCTTGGAAAGCAGCAGTAATCACAAGGGACTACATGAGGCCATGGCTGTGATTTTAGTTGCTGAAAATTGATGCACCAGCCAGGACACAAACTCTATGGCAATCACTGCATATTCAAGTCCTCCATTACAATTTGGTGGAATGTTCCTTATGAGAGACTGAACCTGATGGTGATCTGTGAATAATACTTTGTTAGTCTTTGTTGATGATTTTGTGAGCTTTCTGGACATTTTCATTTGTGCAACCAGTGGAGGGATGACCTTAACACAGTCAGTCTTCAACCAGAGTTCCTTGATGTTTGAATCAAGAAGATTACTCAAAAGTCTGAGTTCTCCCACTAGCACTGTCACCCAAAGCTTTTTTTGAGCATATCATGCATTTTCGATGCATTTTTCCTGAGTCTGAAACAACACTTAATACAAATGTTTGTTCCTTCTTATTGCTGGTTAGAGAATTGCGTATAACACTAACATGGACTACAGTCAACACCCACTGAGAAACATGTGGAGGGTTATGGCTATATGGCTACAGAACTCACTAGACTGATTCAGAAGATAAGGATTCTGTGACACGTAGCTACAGAAAGCATTAATACTTGCAATTCTTGGTCCTAGCATTCAGTTTGTAATGTTCTGGATATACATCCATATTAACCCTTGAAAGTGCAGTGCTGACTGTGTACCGACTGCCGTATCATTGAAGAACTCAGCAGGAAGCACTGTGTACTTTTGTGTTCCTTGTGGTTCTTATAATTAACATCAATTATTGTACTAAACAGCACTGACGAGTGTAACCAGCCAGTCTTGATATGCTGCGGACGGAATGTTTCTTTGAAATGTTACGAATTGGTAACCCTGCTACTCAGTGTAACAACCCAGAAGATCTTAATAGAGTTGCAGTGTGATCACCGTTAGTAGGAGCTGAATTTTTGTGTATTATATACATAAACTTCAGGCATCAAATGATTACATAAATTGACTCAGTTTCGTGATAGGACCTGAAACCTGTTGAAACAGTTACACAGTAAGGTGAACATTATGAGTTATGGTTTACATTAAAGCTGCAATAATTTAGTTTTAGCTTTCTTCTTTGTGCCTTCCGAGGAAATGATCGTGATGCCGCTACTTGATGGGAGATTATCGAGTATGAGGAAATTGTTTGTTGAATGCCATGTATCTGTTCATTGGATTGTGATTTGCTGAGTAAACTGGCTCAAGCAGATGTAGTTGTGGCCAGTATTCAGGATGTATCCCACGTGGTACCTTAGGGTGGAACACTGTCTGTCGTCACTGATGATGTTTTTGTCATATTCCTCAATCCCTCCAGATAGATGCAGGGTTAGTAAGCCTATGTCAAATGAGGCCATGGCTGCTACTTTCACATACTTTCTGATTCATTCACCATTCATACCAGTTTGAGTTACCAACAGCTTTGTTGAGTAAATCATAAGTAAAGAAATTATATCCACAAATGATGATGAGTTAAGGAAAGCTTCTGTTATTCTTTGTTAGATATCCTAATAAAGTGCTGTGTGAATGTAATTTAGCACAACACCATGAAAATGTGTGGAAAATAGGAGGTACCACTTCATGTAACTTCAGTGACATATTGTTCGTTTGCAGCAACAGTGTCACAACTTGAAATGTGTGATTTTTCAGGAGAGAATTTTAAAGGGTTTGAAGTGCTGTAATTTTCTATGAGTGCAACAATGACACATCTGCTGTCCAGTGGCGAGTTTTGCAAACTGTATTATGACACTATACCTGTTAAAAGTGCATCTGCAAACGTTTCTTTCTGTACCAGTAACTCAAAAATGCCAAATTTTGAGTTGTGGCACTTGTCAGAAACGAGTGATACAGTGATGACCGGTCAAGTTCATGTCACAACCGATTTACCCCAAGGAAATATTCCTGATACCCATGGGATATGAAGTTGGGTGGACCCCATAACTAGTCTGGACATGGTGGCAATGAGATAAATCTCTTAACCTGCCAGAATTTGAATTTTGCTCATAGCTTGTTTCCATGTTGACTGATCATCCTTGCCGTGGGGTAGAGATCTTGCATTTCAAGATTAATTCCAAATATTTATCATCTTCCACTGTTACCATTACAAATGAAGTCAAAGGGAATGTAATTTGCACCCTGGCATTTATTATTGACAACTTATAAAAATTGAAACTTAACAACACACAATGATGACAACGAGCAGCTACATTACAAATCTACCGAGTTTTCTTTTCAAAATGAAAAACATCACCAATGTAACACTGGACCAGTTTCATTTTGTGGCCTGTTATTACCACCACTTGTAAGGCCATCATCACATATTTTACGTGACTGCACTTATGTACAGCTTCGCCATAAACTTATATTACAAAATATATAAAAAGGTCCAATATTGGTACAAAAAATAACACTGTGTCACAAGCATATATTACAAACATGTCTCTCTACAGACACAGAAACACATAAAACACATTCATTTCTTACAAACATGAGGACAGTATGTATCATTACTTTATCACAACATTTACTTTCAGTATTTCTGTGGTATCTGTGCACCTTGGACATTGATAGGCTATGCTCTTGGTGCCGAATTAAGTGTCTTTGCAGTCCTTTATAAGAGCAATCTTGCAAATTCTGAAATAGAACAATTGACTTAGTGTATTGAGCATTCACCCTTTTTCTGCAGGATTGAAATGAAATTACACATGTTAAGGTCATGATTTATGAATTGGTTAACCCTGTGTCATTCACATCACTAACACTTTACCCCCCTGCTCCCACCAGTAGTTTTTAAGCATATTAATTGTAGCTATGCAGTGAGACCATATCCTTTGGTACTTTGGTCTATTGTACTAGGCATAGATGACAGATGAGTATATGCAATTGGTGGGTTGATAATTGGAAAGGTGAAAACAGTAGGTGAAAACAGTAGCTGTCACAGAAAAATCTGCCACTCTGTCACTTTATTGGTAACAGATCCCACATGATTGACACTGGGGTTGAACCCAGACTTCTCTTGTGACACATTAAAAGAACTGGCTTATGGTGTTTCATTTTTTTTTTTTAATAATTGTGTATCTGCATAGTGTTTATCATAAGTTACTAGTGTATGAGTCTGTACATATAGGTAAACATTGACTGTACATAAGGTACAAACAGGTCTGATTTATTGGCCTCCTTTCTTTTGAATTGCTATGCTTCCCCCTCAAGTGTAGATCGCTATATGCCCCTCTACTGCCATTTTGTTGAAATAATGTCAACAAAATGGCAGGACTCTCTGGCTTGAACCATGCGATCTAGAGATGGGTGGAATGGTAGGCTGGGAGGTGGGAAGCCTTGAGTGCCGTTGCCTCTAACATCATTGAGACTTCTTCCACAGTCTGCATAATGTTATATGAATACTGTCTGAAGTATACTTGATATGCTTGTTGTTTCATTGGTTGCCCTGCAGCTTTGCTGTTGTGACTGGTTGTAATTACAGTGACATACTTTTATTTAATGAATTTGTTATTAGAGGTGACTCAATCCAGTCACACCAAATATGTTAAGGTAGACAGGTAATCTCCTAGTCTCAGGGTCAGTCTGAACCATCAGTACTGACATAAAAATAGAAAAGTAATAGCAGATTGTGGACTGGGTAGCTCAGTCAGTATAGTGACTGACTACGGGCTGGACGGCCAGGGATCGAATCCCGGTGGGGACGAGATTTTCCGCCCATCCAGACTGGCCCTGGGGTCCACCCAGCCTCCTGTACAATGGGTACTGGGTCTTTCCCAGGGGTAAAGTGCGGCCAGGGTGTGCTGCTGACCACTCACCCCCTTCTAATGCTGCAGTCATGGAAGAGTAGAGCTATACCTCTACTCACCCTTTGGGCCACACCGGGCCTGTAAGGAGGAAACTCTACCTTAATAGCAGGTCTGTTGGTAAAACAACCAACTTTAAAAGTGTCAGATATGTCAAATAAAGCTCACAGAGTGAACAGTGTCCAACTTGGTAATGCTATAGTGAATGAACCTTCATTGTAACACCTGTTGAAAATTACTTTCAGGCAAAAAGTCAAATGTTTTGTGTTCTGTTCTTAATATGACATGTTTTTGAGATGTGATCATGGACTGCTGTAGCATACATTAGGAATATATGCTGAAATATATGCTTATTTATGCTGCAATGTGTTCTTACTGTTGTACAACACAGGTATTGTACATATAAATGTAACACTGAGATGTGTTCATGTAACCATTGTTGCTGTGGAAAAGCAATAAGTATTACATATTCTGTGTGTGTGTCTGTTGCCTTAGATATCCGGCATGTAAAGCACATGTGCTGTATTACATTGTCTTCTGTGGCCTGTATGGATCTGGCAAATTTTTCGACATAATGTCATAAATGGCACAAGTTTTGGAAAATAATTATTGAACATAATATGTGTGGTTTCTCTACTAAAGCTTTTGTCTGAAACATTTCTCATTCTAAGAACTAAGTGATATATTGCCATAAATGTACATAGGTCGCCATGGAAAGTACCGGTTATTCTTAACAGATTTTACTGAAACTTGAATTTTGACGGACTCTCAAAAAAATACTCAAATGTTTCATTAAAGCCCATTCAGTTGTTCAGTGGAGCTGAATTGTTCATTGTGGACAGATGGAGGGACGGACAGACAGACATGACAAAGCTAATAGTCACTTTTCACAATTCTGCAAATGCGCCTAAATAAGTGCATTCTGCTGCCACATGTAGTCATTTGAACAAGGGAAACGCACGACTTCTGAAGATAGGTGAATAATATTAAAATGAATCTTTAAAAATAGGTTGGGAGAATGTAGAGTGGATTCAACTGGTTCTTGGTAGGTTACATTAATGAGTGTGGTATTGAATCTTTGTGTTCTGTAAGTTTCAGGGAATTTCTGGACTCTCTGAGCAACTTGCAGCTTCGTACAGACAGCTGTGTTCCATTAAGTTAATTCATAAATTCACATACTGTAACCACCGAGCAGAGGATCATTGCCAAGATATGTTTTTTTTTATGGATTGTTATTTAGAATGTTTTATTGTAGGTGACCTAGCTTTTCTATTGTGACATATTAATGCTTGAATTCTTAATAGAGAATAATGAGATGGGTGAGCATGTAGCATGTATGGGGGGAGAGAACAGGTGTATATAGGGTCTTGATGGGGAAACTTGAAGGAAAAAGACCACTTGGAAGACCAAGTTGTAGCTGGAACGATAATGTAATGGTGGATGTTCAGGAAGTGGGATGTGGGGCCTTGGACCAGATTGATGTGGCTCAGGATAGGTACAGGTGGTGGGCTCTTGTGAACGTGATAATGAACCTTCGGGTTCCATAAAATGCAGGGAATTTCTTGACTAGCTTAGAACCAGTATAACATCTCAAGAAGAACTCTGCTCCATGGAGTAAGTAAGTAAGTAAGTAATACTTGAATTTTTCCGGTGTTTATAAAAGGGTCACTGTGCTACTTCTTACTATTGATTTAACACAGACCACACAACTAAATGACAAGGGATGTACATCTATTGAGTTGGATTGTTTTGTGATGTAGTTTGAGTGCTCATTCCTTATTCTTTTTCTCAATGATTTGATTAAACTTTAAGTCTTTAACTTATGTTAGCCATTCTTTAAAGTTTTAGCTGCTATTACTTGTGATATTGACTGTATCAGGGGTAAAGAATGGGCAGGTATTTCATATGTCATGAATGTAAAAGAGTAATGAAGTCACACACCATATTACATAAACCACTTTTCATAGTCATAAATTACTGAAATAGAAATCAATAATTTATTGTGTTTTTCCTCCATCTAGTAAGTTTGCAAGCAGAACACAACTGTATGTATCTGAATGTGAGGTGACCCTGCATATATGACAACCCCGCTTCATAATCTCCAGTTTTTGGGACAATAACGGTACAGAATATGTTTAACTTTGTGCATGATTATAAGGTGACTGCCCGTTTTTCAGGTGATGAACTAGGAAAAAAATTCTCATGTTATATTCCAGTAAATGTACATCATTTCTGATGCAAAGTGTGATGTCTGTACCATCATGTTCAATTAATTACAATACCGGGTAGCTGTCTCGTGTGACTCCTTATTCTGTGACTCGTAGAATTTCAAATGATCTTTATGACACCTGTATCAAAACTTTGCTATACTTACCTTCATAGTTTATCTTACCATCGTGGTCAATGTCAGCTATCGCCAACATTTCGTTCAGTTGCAGATCTGTGACATTTTCTCCAATCATATCCATAGCTGTCTTCAGTTCATCCTGAAATTACATCATGTGTTATTATTAATTTTTGAATAATGACATCCATGTAAATTGTGTAATGAAATTTGTTTCTTGCTTCACTGAAAATACAGTGCATCTCCATTATAGAAACTAAACATTTAGAGCTCTGTAGGGAATAAACTATTTCAGATGATTATTGTTCATTTAGCCTCAGAGGGACCAGGTCAGGTAAGGGAGCATTGGAGAAGACAATCCAACAAGGAACATTATTAACTGCATTCTTTGACATATATTATTCAGGTGATCAAATCAAGAACAATGAGCTGGGTGGGGCATGTGCTATCTTGGGGGGGGGGCAGGGAAGGTGCATACAGGGTTTTTGCAGGGAAGCCTAAGGGAAAGAAACCATTTGGAAGACCTGGGTGTAGATGGAAGTATAATATTGAAATGAATCTTCAAGAAGTGGCATGGAGAGAAATGGTCTGGATTGATCTGGCTGAGGATGGGGACAGGTGGCAGGCGTTTGTGAATTCAGTAACGAACCTTCAGGTTTCATACAATAGGGGGAATTTCTTGACCGTCTGAAGACCTGTTAGCTTCTCAGGATGGACTTTGCTCCATGGAGTTAATTAGTTAGTTACTGTTTATTTTGACCCACCCCAATCTAGTGCCAGGGTTACGATAGAATGGAGCTGTACCTCGAACCCCCCCTAATCCCTTGTGGCATGTTATGGTCTGAACTTTACCACTTTGAGAAGGATTTTTCTGACTTGTGACAAGTGTATGACTTTACTATATATATCAATACATTCACACATACAAGCACTCAATGTTACATCATAGACACTGTAAATGCATCTTCTGTGCTGCCTCAATACTTCTCACCATGATGTCTGACCACAATTAACTTGGATAAAGGCACTGCATTTTCAGCTACATGTTACCAAATTTCCAGCTAGACCCTTATCGCTTGACCTTAGCATCATTTCTGAATGGCTAAATATATCACACCTCACACACACATACATAGTTCTATTGGTCAGCTGACATTCATCTCTCTCGCACAGTCTTCACATCCCCCTCACATGCCACTCGCCTGCAACAATATAGCTCTGTTCTGACGGCCTGAAGTGAAATTGCTGAGCCAGCAGAGAGGACATTGACTTGCCTAGGTAAATATTTATGAAAGATTGCTAAATAAGTTTCTAATAAAACCCTTTTTATGTCATGGGAGCTGGTTCATGGGATTGAACCTGGAACAAGCAGGCACAGTATGTCAGGTTCATATGATAGCATGTCTTGGAAATATGATGGTTATTTGATGTGTAAATTGTATGATTTGATGAACTGAAAATAAATTAAAAATTTGAAATTGTGCTTTTTAATTTTGTAATACATCTGGGTCATTATATTTTGTAGGAATTTCCATTATTTTTTTAAAATAGTACTTTCTCCCAGTATAAACCAGGTTTTTAGAACAGTTGTGGAGGCTGCATTGACCTGATAGGTTACCATATAATCAGTTCCTTAACATCGATGGTTTTTTCCTTTATTGCTGAATAGATACATAGTACATCTTTGCAGTAAATAAGGCTTATATTTGCATCTTGTGTTTCATTCATTGGAGGTTTCACACATGCATGCATAATTTGAAGCGTGGATTGCAGTTTACCCATTCTCAACGCAACACCTCTGTGCATTGTAGGAAGGTGTTCTTGAAGTATAATTAGAAACACATAAAATAAACAAGCTAGAAGATGTATACACAACATGTTTGGTGTTTTGATGCCCATTTGCTTAATGATATCAATAAGAATGACGCGAAAAGTGTATTGGTATGAAATGTGAGCTCCTTTTATATCCATAACATTTGAAACATTTTTCACTTCTATAAATAAATGGTCAAGAAGTGGAGAGAGGAGGCATGGACTGGACTGATCTGGCTCAGGAAAGGGGCAGGTGGTGGGCTCTGTGAATGTGATATGTGAGGGCCTGCTGCTTTCTCAAGAAGGACCTCTTCTCCATGGAGTTAGTTAATTTGTTAGTTAGTTATAATAAATGATCAGCAAATTAAATGGAACATATGTTCAGAAATGCCTGTAGGTTTATGCATAAATTAGCCATTGTTACTGTCCAATTTTGACCAAAATTGGCATATGGTAACAAATTGTGATGAAGTACTCCACGTCGAATATGAGATTATGAATGCACCAATTCTTCTGTCACATACAGATGGATGGACAGACATGCTTAAGCTAAGAGTAACAAATTTGTGACTTATGTGAATTCAAGATGAACACAAGAATGAATTGTGGTCAGATGAAGGAAGGGGGCTTGAGAAGAAACTGCAAGTTGGAAAAAGTTGACTGAGGAATGGTCACTTCATGTCAATGAAAGGTTAGAGTCCAGTCTTGTGGGTTATGTATGACAACTTGTGGTCTGGTAGGTGGTTGTCAGTGTTTTGGAGCAACATACTGCCAGTGTCTGCAGGATTGAATATAACTAAGCATGAAGTATACCTTTGTTATGTATCCATTGCCATCACGATCAAACACACGGAAGGCAGCTATGAGGTCCTTGGTGATGTCATCTGCATCATCGGTGCTTGTGTCCTGACTCAGAGCCTGGATACGCCCTACCCACTGCAGGAACTCCGATTCATCAATCAGGCCATTTCCTGCCACAGATATTTACAATATCTGAATTGAATTTATGGTATTTTGCCATAATTTGAACCAATGCAAAGTATGTTGAATTTTTAACAGGAAACTGGTGGTTGTCAACATCACACTTGCTAACATGGTACTTATTTTGCTGTGAGGAACATTTTGATTTCACAATTCCACTGATTATGCGTGTGATCAACTTGAAAATACCCAGAAATATATTTATAATTTCACTCTAATGTACTAAACGTAATGGAACAACATTATGGGTATGGATATAGGAAAGCGATATTGTTCTGATGTATGTTAAGGAGGTCTGATACTGTTTAGTCAGAGTCCATGATGGTGTCGTTAAATAAACTGCAAATAAAACTATCCAGAATAATAGTATTCACTGCATTTTGCTGCTGCATAGAGGTTAACTCATTTTAGAATACATGGACACTGCAATACCGACTCAGCATACCTTTATAGCATTTTATTGCCATCACCTGCTACTGTTCATAACAATAAAGTAGCTACCATTCTGAGTCAGGTCTGAGCATGATATAATCCGTGACAGTTTTAGGTTAAGTTTTGTTATTCAGGCTAGGCTTACCCGAGTGGCTGGCCTCGTTGATGAGATCGTTAATCAGTTCATCACGGACTTGGATGCCAAGGTTTTGTAGCATGAACTGCAGTTCACCTGCTGTCACCCTGCCATCTCGGTTCCTGTCCAGCAGCCCAAATGCTGTCCTCAGGTCTGCAATGCAACAACCAGTGAAAATTCATCATGCAGTCTGTTCATTTGTCATATAAAATTTTGTAATCTTTCCTTTCCTTTCCTTTCTCCTGATATTTCTTTCTCATCCATTTTTAATTAACTGCCCCCTCATTATTACCACCTCCTTCCTCCCTCTCCATTATCATTAAACAACTGAGGTAAATATTTTTCAGAACATTCTTGTATAATCTTTTCGCTACGGGATAGACGATCCGGGGACTGAATCCCGGTGGCGGGGGAATTCTGCACCCGTTCAGTCTGGCTGTGGGGCCCACCCATTCTTCTATACAGTGGGTACCGTTTCTCTTTCCCGGGTGTAGAGTGGTGCGGAGCGTGGCGTTGATCATCCACCCACCCGTCTAGCATCGAGGTTAAAAAAGAGAAGAGCTGTACCTCTACTATCCCTCTGGGCCTTCATGGCCTGTTCTAGGGTGGATATTTACTTTGGGTGGAAATATTTTAAACATTGTGTCAGGTTGAACACGTTTGCTTTTCGTTTCCGTGGAGATTTAGTGAAATCGACAAACTTTTCTGTAGACTGAAAATTTAGTGACATGATGTGGCCATCTATGGAGAAATGTTGAAAATAACTGGGACACAAGATATTGTCCGTGGCGGATTTAGAGTATTGTACTAGGAGTTTGGGTAGGTTCACCCTATAAGGACGTGTTGCACCTACCGACGACTGGACAGTGAAGGCAATAACAAATTCAGCTGACATATGAAATTAAGTTTTGTGTTTTGCCTTGTAAAGTGAAGAGAAATAGCTGGCTGCAAAACTGGTAAATTTGCCTGTTCAATTATTCTGTCACGAAAACAACATTTGTTCAGAAACGTACATAAAAAATTAATAAATGTCTAGTCAGCTGCACGTTAAATCTAAACTCTGTACTCAGTTCCAGAGCTAAGGTAGCTAATGCCTTGAAAACAAAAACCTCCGATGACTTGCGTGAGTTCGGTTTGGTTTGATTAGTTTGTTTATCGACTCAGTCATACACGTAACGTAGGACACGTCAATTACAGTTTACAATTTATATATTACAACACAACTTATAATATATGGGCATCCACCCAATATAGTATAATAAATAACAATACAAAATTTACAGGCCAGTTGGAAGTGGAATGCGTCACTACATCTAGATATATGTGTATTTACATTAACCCTTTAAACGCCGAATTAAATCCCATCTGCCATCTGCTGGCATTATTAGGAGCTCACCGTATTCTCCACGTTAGCAGGGTAAGGGTTAAAGGAGATTTTAACACTTTAAACGCCGAATTAAATCCCATCTGCCATCTGCTGGCATTATTAGGAGCTGACCTTATTCTCCACGTTAGCAGGATAAGGGTTAATACATCTAAGAGTTAAGACTTCCAATTAAATGTAATAATATAGTATTGAGTTATATTACATGCAGGATTATTTAGATGCTGACTTTTAAAATGATTACAATGAGCGAAGATCTCTATTGGAATTCCAAGTGTGAAAAAGTAGGGAAACTAAATATTCAAGTCTTCTGAAATGTTAGGTCATGTCGACTGCTACGTAGCGTCCTATGCTTCAGAGTAGAGGATTGTTTCTGAAACGTCCGTAACTACCTAACACCTCTGTGAAAACCACGAATCTTTAATCTTTCAAAACCTGTACAAATGACATGAGAGTTATTTTCTGTCAAATGCTCTTCGTTATCCGAAAGGGCAGTACTTTTGCTTGAAGGTTCGAAGGCTTTTCCCGTTTGTCCTTGTGGTATGAGTAGTGTTACGACAGGAAGTGTACAAATTTGGTACGGTGGCCACTGATATTTGTAGGGCCTCGCAAGGAACCTGCTTCATGTCCCCTTTTTGGCACCTGGAATTTTGAGGTGGCTTCTAGATCTTTGGAACGAACGTCCATGTGTCCTTTTATGCGGATAAATATGAGCGTCTAGCAGTGGTGGGGTGATGACAGGGTAAAACCGAAGTACTTGGAGAGAAACGTGTCCCAGTGGTACACTGTCCACTACCTATCTCGCATATACCGGCCCGGAATCGAATCCGGATCTACCCGGTGAGTACATCGAAATAAACATGGAGTTCGGTCTATACTACACATAAAGTTAAAAAGTAAACTTCGACCCAAAACAGGCCACGAAAGCCCAGAGTGGGGGGGAGTAAATTATAGCTATACCCTTTCTTTGACCTCGGCGCTAGATGGGGTGGGTAATCAACGCCACACCCCGGCTGCTTTACCCCCGGGGAAGGCCCGGTAGCCATTGTATAGGAGGCTGGGTGGGCCACAGGGTCGTTCTGGACGGGTGCGGAAAATCTCGGCCACACCGGGATTCGATCCCCGAACCGTCCGACCCGTAGTGAGTCGCTATACCGACTGAGCTATCACAGCACACCTACTACACGTAGAACATAGTATATGTGCTTTGCAAAGATCAACCGACTTAATGCTATTTACGGAAATAATCACCACATATCGTATGAATTGCGAGAGGCGACTGTTAGCTTTGTCATGTCTGTTTGTCCTCACGGAAAACTCTGCTCCCACTCAACGGTTGTTCATGAAATTTGATATTTCATGATTTTTAGAAACTCGGATATCTCGCTTAATTACATACTAGTTTCAGTAATGTTCTCGGAATTTGCTGGCGTAATTTACAGGAATGTTGCATGAGGGAAATTTCTGTCTCATAAGTTGGTTCGTCGCCTTAGGGATGAGGTCAGAAAGAGGCGCCCCGGAAAATGGAGAATCATCAGTTGGTTTTCCCTTTACAACAATGCTCCAGCACACTAGTCGGTTATGATCAATGATATCTTAGCAAAGAACAATGTGACAACACTGGAACATCACCCATACCTTTTGGACGTGATTGCAGCTGATTTTTTACCTGTTCCCTCGAATGTAAACTGCATTAAATGGATGCCACTAACGCAATTAAGAATGCGACTGAAAAGCTGAAAAGGCTTTCACAAAATGGTTTCCAGGAATTTCTCCAGCACCTTTCCAATCGCTGGCAGACGTGTATATTTGCATAAAGCGGACTATTTTGAATGATATGTAGCTTAAATGATTGTATTTTAGTAAGGAGCACATCAGAATTATAATTGTACTTTTTGTATTCCTCAGAAGTAAAGTGATTCCGGAAACATTCTGAAGATACTACTATTCGTAGAACGAGAAATGTTTCAGACAAAAGCTACAGAGAAAATCAAATCAAACAATTTGTGTTCAATAACTCCTTTTTTCCCGAAAGTCGTTCCAGTTATGAGATAATGTGGAAATTATGGTACAGCCAGGCAGGTCACAGATGACAATATAAGACGGGGCATGCGCTTTGCGTGCTGGATACACAAGGCTACACACACACACACACACACACACACACACACACACACACACACACACTCGCGCTCTCTCTCTCAGAATATGTAACACGTTTCTTTTCCACGACAACAATGATTGCACGAACGCGCCTCAATATTACTTTCGTCCTACGTTGCGTGTCATGTTGAATGTTACGGCAGGTGATATATGTACAGTGCGTTAGAGGGTGCAGTGTTTAGGCAAAGTGTTGTTTAGCACGATACGGTGATGACTCACGATAAATTGAACGGGTACAAAGGTGAAGGTCAGAATTCGAACTGAAGGCCACCACGTGCGCCTTACGTAAGAGCACAAAGATCCTTTGACCCAATTCCTTTAACTTAGTTTGTGTGCTAGCTCGATCTTGCCACATTTCCGTGAGTCTTCTTTTCTGCCCTATGTTGGGTGAACCAGAAGACAACTCGAGGTGACGGCGCACCGTAGGTAGCTCGGGCTTCTTACCTCAGGAGTCCAAGTTCATTACCAAGGCATTCCATATGAGACTTGTATTCGACTACGTGGATTTCAGGTTTATCTCCAGGCACTCCGGTTTCGCCCTGCTAATTATTATTCCACCACTGTTCCATATTAGTTTTTCATCCCGTGGATGGACGGCTGGGCCATTAGAGTCTGTAGAGCCTCGAAGACAGCCTCGTCCTACCCAGAATATAAAAACAGATGCACCATTATTTTTGCACGAAGCCATTGTGGACGTGAAATGGTTTTCTTTTGCAGGTTATTGTACGGTGCGGTCCGTATTTAAGGGCTATAAAATCATCAGAAATAATTTAATAGGAAGATGATGTTAGTTAATCGAAGCAATATACTTGTATTTGCCTGTAGAATGTGAGAAAATCCACGTAAAACCTCAGCTTAGCCGACGACCCGGCAGGGACCCAGACCAGGCACCCACTCGAATACAAGACTAGAAGGGTTCCCGCTACTCCGGCCTGCATTTCGTGGACAAAATACCCTGCGGTCTAAGTAACTGTTAACGCTGTGGCATATTCCGGAGGTCCTGGCCTCGAATCGCAGACTGGAAAGCCGCTGTTCTGAGGATTACGTCACTTCCGTCACGAACATGGGTTTAAGAAAGTCTAGATTCGTCTTTCACAAATCGCTGTTCTTTTCAGCTCTAATGACGTATGTAGTTGAAGAGATATTAGATCACACTGTCAGTTAATCGATGTTTAAAAGGGACGCAAGGCACTTGTTTCAGCTCCCTGTGTGAGGGATCTGTTCGTTGCATGTTCTGTGTCTACGCAGGACTTAACATCCATGCCTCGACCGCGAACGGAACCCCTGGCCTCAGTTTCAGAGCGCTCCAACATGTAACCTTGCGTTGAGTGGCTCAGTAAGCAGACATGATGCAAGCTCTTATGAAACTCTTGTGAAAAGGTAAAAGGTACAGCAATCCCATTAAAGGCCTGGACAGGCCCGGAGGGTTCCAGGAGATTGATGCTCTCAGATTTCAAGTCAATCGGCACATGAGGGTGGTAAGGTAACCCTAAGCACTGGCCGCCTTTACCCCCACGAAATATTCCTGGTGCTCATTACCGTTACAGGCTGAGTCGATCCCAGTGTGGCCGGAATGAATATGTCAATGAAAAATTCCATTGACAACATCGGGAATTGAACCCCGACACGCTGGCTTGTAGTGCAGTGTCTCAATCCTCTGAAACTCTTGTGGGTATTCGGTTTTCATAAAAGCGAGATTTTTTTAACAACTGATCGACTTTTGGCTTAGCAGTGGAGTTAATATTTGAAACCTTTGCAGGATAAATTATTTAAAATATTATTCTATCCAACGAATGCCGATTTCCGAAATTGCATTGCTTCTTTTTTAAGTTCCTGGGCTTTGCGCTTTTGTACTGGTAGGGGCAGCCTGTAGAGGAAAGTGCGTATGGCTCCACAGTGAAATGATACTGGCACGGAAAGCGGGAGAACTCGGACAGAAATCTCTCCCGGTGCTAATTTGTTCACCACAAATCTCACCTGGATCATGCCCAGGCCTTCGCGGTGAAAAGCCGTCGACTAACCGACTGAGCCATAAAGACGCCTTTAGAGAAGCAAATGAACATGAATTTGCCCTATACAATGCTCGTTGAAGCATTTCCAGAGTGCGTATCACTACACAGAAGTTAATTCTCCGTCTCAGATGAAGTAAGTCTTGGAATTTCTCTGCGTAAAAAATAATTTTTATAAATAAAAGGCAATGCAATCTCTGTGCAGGCCTGTTACAGGCCCTGAGGGTTCCTAGAGTTTAAGGCTCCCAGATTTCGAGATAACTGGCAAATGAAGGTGGTAAGGTTGTCAGCCCTGAACACCGCCCGTCTCTACCACCCCGTTACTTATTTATGTTAGAGGATGTGCCGGCCACACGGCCATAGTACGGCCGGAAGGATTATGTCAATGAAAAATTCCAGTGACACGATCAGCAATCGAACCCGCGACCTGTCATCTTGTAGCGCAGTACCTCAACCAACTGCGCCACCACCTGCCCCGTATTTTATAAGTATCCACAGGAAAATCCAGTGGCGAGAGGTCCGGATTTGTTGGGGGCCACTGTGTTGGTGGGAGTACTTACTAGAGCTGAAGAGATTATCACGCGTGCGCCTGGCTTATGTGCAGAAGAATGTGCACATGCTTGTTTAAGACAGCTCTACACAAGGTTACCACAAATCTGACCTGCATGTCTCTCTTCTCTTGTATGTTATTTTATCTCAAAACTACGTTCATTATTTTCGATGACCCTGTATGTAAATTTTCAGTCCGTACGTTCAAAGATTCCCTTCCTACCGCGCAGTAAATATACGCCTTCTCGAATATGTATGTATGTATATATAAACGTAACATTGAGGCGCGTTGCATAACAATGGTTGCCGTGGAAAAGGAATAAGTATTATATATTCCGAGTGTGTGCCTTTAGTTCTAGTTACCCAGGATGCAAAGCGCCTGCACCGATTTGTATTGTCACCTGTGGCCTCTCTGACTCCCATAGTTTTCCGCATTATCTCATAAAACGAAAGACTATCGGGAAAAAGTTATTGAACCCAAAATGTGTGTTTTGATTGTATCTACAATTTTTGTCTGAAACTTTTCTCATTCTGAGATGAATGCAGCTAGATACTATCATAAATGCATGTTGGTATTCATATACCCATTATTAATTTCAGACTGTAATGCAATTTAAATGTTATCGATATATTTTCGAAAAATATTGAAACGTCAAATTTCATGAAAATCCGTTCAGTGGGAGCCGAGATGTTTCATGCTGGATGGACGGACAGACAGACTGACAGACGTGACGAAGCTAACAGTTGCTATTCGTAATTCTGCGAATGTACCTAAGAACCAATCGATTAATGCCGTGCGAGGATATAATTTCACGTGGTTCTGAGATGGAGACAAAACACAGTAAAAACCTTTGCCGACGTAATGTAGAAATTTGAATGTTAATCCTGGTGTTACATAAAGTAACCACTGGCCCTTAAAGGGTTACCTTCACTTCCCTTGTATTGCCTTAACCTTGCAACCATCTGTCTCGCTTTTCTTCAAGCCCGACGACCTCGTAAGTTTTTCAAAAGGTTTCGTGCGTTATAAGTGTGGCAGCAAAGCAGGGAGAATCGTCAATTCTGTTATGTCGGCACGTAGGGGAAGTCAGGGGGTGGAAGAACTGTTATCTTAGCTGATAGGGGCCTGTCTGTGGCACCCTGCCAAAAGCTTTTATCGATCTTGCAGGTCGTATAACAGACTTCATGTAATTTCTTCAATAATCTTTGTTTTGAACTTTTCAAATTACTGTATGTGACCTAGTTCAGGAAAATACAAGGTCGTACTTCTCTGAAGCCATGTGACAGTGTGATTAATCGTCATGTCTCGTACAGCGCAACGTGGCTCGGGAGTGTGACACTGGCACTCTGAATGCGGAGGCAGCAGGATACAATATATCAGGAAAAACATCTGCGGCGACAGTAATCCTCCAGTCTTTTATTGGTTTGGGACATTTTACGGATGGAGTTTCTTAGCTGCTGGGTGGGCTTTCTTTAGGTGCATTCGCAAAATTGCAAAAAGACTCTTAGATTCATCATGTACGCCTGTCTGTCCGCATGGAACAACTAGGCTTCCATTAGACAGATTTTGATGAAATTTGGCGCTTGAGTATTTTTGAAAATCTGTCGAGAAAATTCGAGTTTCATTTAAATCTGACAAGAATAACGGGTACTTTACACGAAGACCGTTATAGATTTTTGATCGTATCTCGCTCAGTTCTGCTTGTAATGAGAAATGTTTCAGACAAAAGTTGTAGAGAAACTCGAAACACACATTTTGTGTTCAACGACTTTTTTTCCCCGAAAATCGTGCCACAGCCACCGAGTGAAAACTCAATTGCAGTAAATAATAATAATAATAATAATAATAAATTTTACAGAATTTTACAGAAAACTGGGCATGAAGAATATAGAGGCCAGAGAACCTCCCACTATGGTAGAAGCAGAGACTTACTGGAAGTCACTATGGGGAGAAGAAGCACAGCATAATGAAAGAGCAGAATGGATAAGAAGGGAAAGGAAAGTTAGTTACATGGGTTGGATGCCTATACAGATTACGGAAATTACTTCATATTTGTCTAAAGCTCAAAATTGGCAATCTCCTGGAAGTGATCAAATACAAAATTACTGGCTTAAAGTTTTCCCAACTACTCACAGGTATATTACCAAAAACTTCAATGCAATAATAGAGGAAATGGAGAAGGCACCTGACTGGCTGACCACAGGAATAACTTATTTGATACCAAAATCAGGAAACAGCAAGGAAGTTAGAAACTACCGACCCATTACATGCTTAACGACCACGTACAAAACCCTAACAGGAATAATAGCGTAAAGAATTTCCACACATTTAGAAGAGCAGAGCTTACTACCAGCAGAACAATAAAGGATGTCACCCTGGAAGTAAAGGTTGCAAGGATAAGTTAATGATATCAAAGGCAATATATGAGGACTGCAGGAGAAGAAACAAGAACTTAAGTATAGCCTGGATTGATTACCAG
>Ga0123357_10002339_pt1 | contig 21074 bp, 20 predicted proteins | sample TergutEmb28metaG_FD_89873 | JGI IMG/M metagenome (GOLD analysis project Ga0123357, IMG submission 89873) | Embiratermes neotenicus P4 segment gut microbial communities from Petit-Saut dam, French Guiana - Emb289 P4 | ecosystem: Host-associated > Arthropoda: Insects > Digestive system > Gut ... | reverse complement strand
TTAAATTATTTGACAATTAGGTCATTATATTGGTTAATTCGTTAAAAAAATCGTTATGTAAATGAAATTGATTTATTAGAATACGGAATCATTCACAAATGATAAATTAGACAATCTGGTTAACCGCGTTCCTGGACGATATTGTAAAAACGGGAGCCGATATTCTGACCGGGTGGAATTTCCTGGATTTTGATTATCAGCATTTGGCGCAGCGGTACGCTTTTTATCATATACCGTTTATGCTGGGGCGATCGCCGGAAGAAGCCAAATTTTTTCCGGCGGCGTCAGGGAGCCGGGGATCTGCGGCGGCTCTGGTTCCGGGCAGACAGGTAATAGACGCGCTGCGGGTTGTAAGGTCCGGACCAACAAGGCTTCCCAATTATACGCTGGAAACCGCTGCCCGGACATTTTTGGGCGGCGGCAAAACCGTTAATGCTTCCGGCGAAAAAAAAATTGAGGAACTGGAAAAGTTATACGAAGATGATCCGGTAACGTTCGGTAATTATTGTAAAAGAGACGCAGAACTGGTTCTTGAGATTCTGGATAAAACCGGATTACTGCGGCTGACTATCGAAAGGGCGTCATTAACGGGCGTGTCCCTGGACAAAGCATGGACCAGCGTGGTCAGCTTTGAGCGTGTTTACGGCCTGGAACTGGAATCAAAAAAAATCGCCCCCCCGGCAGCCGCAAGGGAACGCAGGGTAAGCGGCGCTTCCGGCGGGACTGTTCTCGAACCTATGCCGGGTTTGTTTAATAATGTCGGAGTTTTTGATTTCCGCAGCCTTTATCCTACCATAATGAGGACTTTTAATATTGATCCATTGGCTCACGAGCGAGCCATAGCACACGAGCGTGCTATAGCTCACGAGCGAGCCATTATCCGCGGGGAGGCCGAATCAACAATTACTGCTCCAAACGGCGCGGTTTTTTCGCGGGAGAAGGGAATACTTCCGCAGTTAATCGCCTCTTATTTTGAGGCCAGGCGCAGGGCTTTGGCTTCCGGGGACGAAGGGGCAAGCCACGTCTATAAAATTTTAATGAATTGTTTTTACGGCGTACTGGGTACTTCTTCCTGCCGCTACGGCAGAACCGAACTGGCCGGCGCCATAACTTCCTTTGCAAAAAAATGGCTTTATTTTTCAAGGGACTGGTTTAACTCAAAAGGCTTTAAGGTTTTATACGGCGATACAGACTCGCTTTTTGCCGAATCCGGTTTGGCCGATACAGCGTCTTTTGCGCAATTCAGCGAATGGGGCGGCAGGCTCGCCGGCGAATTAAATCAGTTAATCAGGGAAACAGTTCTAAAAGAATACGGCCTGGAATCGTATATTGAGCTCAGGTTTGAAAAACCATACAGGCGCTTTCTGATCCCGCCCCTGCGTAACTTCGCTAAGGGGGACAGCGGCGGGGCAAACAGGGGCAGGGCAAAAGGGTATGGCGGCTGGATTCTGGATTCCGGAGATAATCTGACTGCGGAAGTAAAAGGTATGGAAGCGGTCCGCAGTGATTCCACTCCGCTGGCAAGACGAATTCAGATGGAAATACTGGAACAGGTATTCCGGGGAGAAGGTCCAAAAGAAATAAAATCATATGTATCCGGTATTTTAAAAAAACTTTACAAAGGTTCACTGGACGGAGAGCTTGTATACAGAAAAAGATTGTCGCGGACTCCGGAGGAATACACTTCCTCTACCCCGCCCCAGGTAAAAGCAGCCAGGGCCCTGGGATGGAAAAACCGCAGGGGTATGGTTGAATATGTCTGGACCATTGCGGGGCCGGAGCCTGTATCTCTGCCGCACGGCCGGCTGGATTACGAACATTATGCAGAAACCCAGATTTTTTCGGTTGCGGGATCAATCGCCGCAGCAGCCGGATGGGATCCCGGAATTTTTCCGGCCAAAAGCGGCCGAGGTTATCTCGGAGATTTCCACAGCGACGGCCAAATGGAACTGGAATTAAATTAAAATTCAGAATATATTAATAGCACAATGGTTATTTAATGTGACTTATTAAAAGATTATTTGACAATCAAAGATTTTATGTGGTAAAGTTTAGTTTATAGCCGAAAATAGTAGTTAGGGAGTAATCCGTGGCTGTAGTCCATGAATATAAACGACTCGAGAACAGTCTGGTACAAAAAGTAAAGAACAGCGCTTCCGGCCTGGGCAAAGGCATTGCAGCCTTCTTCAGAGCCTTTGGCAGACTTATTACACGCCGTTACACCATAGTATTGGTGCCTCATTCAGAAAAAAAAGTCTATAATCTCCATATTACCGTTTTTACGGTAATATTGGTCTTCCTGGTCCTGGCAGGCGCGCTGGGCGGATTCTTCTGGTACGGCGCTACATTCAACGCCGCCAGGGGCAGTTATGTGGCCAAAGATACCCGTTTAAAAGATACCCAGGCAAGTCTGGACAAGATGCGGGACGAAGTAACCCAGCTCCTGCAGGAAGCCAGACGTTTCGAACCAGCGCTTACCAGTACAATTTCCCTGCTGGGAATTGATGTCAAAGGTACAAGTACCGCGGGTACGGCCTCCTCCGGCGATCTTTCATCGTTTCTGGGGCTATACGACATTCCGGACGGCAGTCTAAAAGAAGTAGAAGACCTCAAACGCCTTAGGGATTACCTTGCGGCGGCTACCGAACCAATACAGGAAATCGGAACGCTGCTGGATTCCCAGAGTGCGCTTTTGACAGAAATACCGAGCATTTGGCCCATAAAGGGCGGTATCGGCCATATTTCCACATACTTTGGCCAGACCGAAAACCCGTTTACAGGCCAGTATTACATCCACAAGGGAATTGATCTTTCAACCTACCGCCAGGGAGACCCGATAATCGCCACGGCCGACGGCCAGGTAGTTTCGGTAGATTTCGACCAGGGCGGATTCGGCAACAATGTAATCATACGGCACAAGCACGGATTCTATACCAGGTACGGCCACATGCTTTCTTTCCGCGTCAAGGTAGGTCAGAAGGTACAGCAGGGCGATATTATCGGCTATATAGGCAATACAGGTCTGTCGACCGGACCTCACCTTCATTATGAAGTTCACATAGGATCGGACGTCGTGGATCCGTACAAATATCTGAATATCCGTTCCACCATAGCCAAAACAGGCAGCCGTTAGGTAAGCATGGCCTCTGCAAGGCATAACGATTTCTCCATAAATACAATTATCGGTCCGGGCGTCAATGTTTACGGCAGCGTTGAATGCCCAGGATTTACCAGGGTGGACGGCAACATTCAGGGAGACTTAAAGGCCAAAGGCCAGGTAGTTGTAGGTGAAAAAGCCCGGATGAAGAGTAACGTAAGCGGCACATCCATAACCATAGGCGGAGTGGTGATCGGCAATGTTCTGGCAAGCGAGGGAATTGTAATTCTGTCCACCGGCCTTGTACGCGGAGATATTATAACGCGGCGCATCCAGGCAGATGAGGGCTGTTTTATACACGGTAAAGTCAAAGTATGCAGAACTGAAGAAGCCTGGGACAAGGCTGTTTCCGAACACCGCGACATGCAGGCATTCGCCAAAAATCATGGGTAGGGTTGATTTTAATCAGGGAATCGAAAACGCCCTGAACCCGGGAACAGGAAACTTAAAGTCCGAAAAAGGCAGGGCAAAAAAAGGCGGCCTGCGCGAGATCAGGCGGGACGCTTTTTCGAAAGTTCTTGAACATTCGATCCTGCAGACCGAAGACCTTGGCCCGCTGCCGCCGGCAGAAGTCTCCGATGAAGCGCTGGAAAATCTGCTGGATACGGTACGCGGCGCCGGTGACAGCCTCAAACGCCAGCCCCTGCCCCAGCAAATGCTGGACTATAAAAAAGCCGTGCGGAATTTTCTTCATTATGTGGTGGAAAACAGTTTCGAAGTAGAGCAGTTCCAGGGCATAAAAAGAAAAGTGTATGTCCGCGGCGAAAAAAGATGGGACGCGAAAATTCACCATCAGATAAAGGTGGTTGATCAGAAGCTGGAAGAACTGGCTTCCGGAATTCTTTTAAAACAAATAAACGAACTGGACCTAAAAACAAGGCTGGAAGAAATAACCGGTCTTTTGGTAGACTTGAAAGTGACCGGAAAAATCACACAGGATTAACGTTAGAACAATGAGCGATATGGATAATTACGAAGAACTGGCAGACGATGAGATTTCCGCGCTGGAAGACAGCCCGGCGGATGAAATAGCGTCTTCCTCCGTCATTACCGGCGAAAGCGCGGAAGCCATAGCGCCCGGCACGCCGGTCTACCGTCTGCGGCTCCTGTATTCCAACGAAACTTTTTTTGCCGTTTGGCACGGCGAAACTCTGGAAAGCGGCGGAATGGTTCTGGTTCCTACCCGCTACGGCAGGGACCTCGCGCAGATAATCGGTTCGGTTACCAAACACGGCCAGCCGCTTTCGGAAATTGCGCTTATCGAGAGACCTGCTTCCCCGGACGATCTGGAAAAAACCGAAATGCACAGGGAACAGGAAAAACAGGCTTTCTCGGTCTGCAGGCAAAAAATCGAAGAACACAAACTGGAAATGAAACTTGTCTCTGTTCATTATTTGCTGGAAGAACCCAAGATCCTTTTCTTTTTCACCGCGGAAAACAGGGTTGACTTTAGGGATTTAGTCAAGGATTTGGTCGGCATTTTTAAATCCAGGATCGAATTGCGCCAGATTGGCGTAAGGGACGAGTCACGGGTTACCGGCGGCCTTGGCGTCTGCGGCCGCTGCTACTGCTGCCACGCCGTATCCGACAAGCTCAAACCTGTTTCCATAAAAATGGCCAAAGACCAGAACCTTTCGCTCAACTCGATAAAAATCTCCGGCCCCTGCGGCCGTTTATTATGCTGCCTGGCTTACGAACATCTTTTTTACAGCGAACAGCGCAGGTTAATTCCGCAGGAAGGCTGCAAAATCACCTGGGACGGGTCAATGTGGAAAGTAATTGAAGTAAATGTGGTCCTGGGAAAAATAAAAATGGCCGCGGAAGACGGCCGCATAATCCAGTTCAGCGCGTCCGCGTTTGAAAAAAACGAAGGCCGCTGGGCAGTCAAAGCCGGAACCCAGGCATAAATTTTTTAAAAGAATTTTTTTTAAGGAATTTTTTAAAAAAATTTTAAAAAATTATCTTACCGTCTTGGCGATATCGCAGATTCTGCGGGCCATTTTGTTCAGCGGAACCTGTTCCATTACATGGCCCATTTCATAAGCAACACGGGGCATGCCGTAAACAACGGAGCTCGCTTCATCCTGGCCGACTGTAATCCCGCCTTCCTTGTAAATTGTGCCAAGATGCTGGGCGCCGTCTTTACCCATACCGGTCATAATTACTCCAAGGGCATGGTTCTGGTAAGCGACTGCAACAGAAGCAAAAAGCACATCAGCCGAAGGCCGGTGTCCGGAAACCTGCGGGGCATCGCTTAGGCGGACTGAAACTCCGCCGACTTTTCTCTCCGCTTCAAGATGCATGTTTCCGTGAGCGATAAGGATGCGGCCGGGCGTTACCATGTCGCCGTCTTCGGCTTCTTTGACATCTAACGGGCAAATACGGTCAAGACTCCTGGCAAATTCTGCGGTAAATCCGGGGGGCATATGCTGGACAACAAGAATGGGCACTGTAAGATCCTTGTCCAGACTGGAAAATACCACCCGCAGCGCGTCGGGGCCGCCCGTCGAGATTCCGATTGCGATTACTTCGGTTTTGCCGGGTTTTCTGATTTGGGCGGGAGGCGCGGCGGGAGTTACCGGATGGCCCGCGTTCATTTTAAAATGCGCAAGGATGTCGGATGACGGATGGGTGTCAGATGACGGATGTTCAGTTTTCTTTTGAGTATCTACGGGAGGGAAAATATCCCTGCCAAGAGATCGCCGGTAAGAACCGCCGTAACCCAAAAGCATACTGACCAGGGCGTCTTTTACGGTATGAATGTCTTCGGACACGGATCCGGAAGGTTTCTGGATAAAATCGCTGGCGCCCAGGGAAAGGGCTTCCATGGTAATTTCGGCGCCCCTGGCGGCAATGGAAGACAGAATTATTACAGGTATCTTTATTCCCTGCTTTTTGCGCTCCTTAAGGAACTCAATGCCGTTCATCTCCGGCATTTCCAAATCCAGGACTATTACATCGGGATTTACACGCGGAATTTTTTGAAGCGCAAACAAGCCGTTCATTGCCTTGTCGGCAACCGTAAGTCCGGGAGTATCTTCAATCATTCTGCCAATCAAATTCCGCATAAGCGCGGAATCATCGACAATCAATACAGAAATCTCGTCAGACACGGTTTTCCTCCCCGATGTTTATAATGATTTCCGGTAAAATGTAGCCCACTGAGTTTTTACAAATTCAAATTTGGTATCCATACCAAAAAGAGATTCAGAATGTCCGATAAAAAGAAAAGACTTGGCAGACATGGAATTCCAGAACCTGTTTATAACGGCGTTCTGGGCGGCCTCGTCAAAATAGATAATAACGTTCCGGCAGAACACTATGTCCTGGTTCCGCAGCCCGGATTCATTGTTGAGGTTATGGTAGTCAAACCGGATTTTAGACATAAGCTGCTGGTGGACTTTATAACCGCCTTCTACCTTGTCAAAATATTTTTTTAAATAAGGATCGGGGATTCCGACGATGCGGCTGTCGCTATAGAAGCCTTCTTTGGCGCTCATAAGGCATTTAAGGCTTAAATCACTGGCTATAATCTCAAATTTCCACAGCGGAGGGAGAATTTCGCTTAAAAGCATGGCAATGGTATAGGGTTCTTCTCCGGTAGAACAGCCGGCGCTCCAGATTCTTATGGTTTTCTCGCCGCCGGACTTTATTTTTATCAATTCCGGAATCACATAATGTTCCAGTGCGTCAAAATGGGCCTGGTTCCGGAAGAAACGGGTAAGATTGGTGGTAATGGAATCCAAAAAATTTTTAAGTTCGCCCTGATCGCCGGATATGGTGTTAAAATAGGTTTTTACCGAACTTATATTTTTTTCCCTTAATCTTTCCTTAAGCCGGCTTTCAAGTATTGATCTGTTTGTAGAAGTAAAATGTATACCGCTTTCCCTGTAGATCAATGTACGGTATTGTTCAAAATCTGAGTCAGAGAAAAAAACAGCATCTGCCATAAGATTATATTATGAAGCCAGCCACTCCCTGTCAATGGCATGTCAAGTAATTGTCCGGATTAACTTATTGATCAAACACCGCAAAGCAGGGATAATGTTTTTACATGAACAAGTTTATTTTTGTCTCCGGGGGAGTCTGCTCTAGCCTAGGGAAAGGAGTTGCCGCTTCTTCCATGGCCGCGCTGCTGGAAAGCAGGGGATTGAATGTCCGTATGGTAAAATGCGATCCATACATCAATGTAAACGCGGGAACAATGAGCCCCTATACACACGGAGAAGTTTATGTAACAGATGACGGAGCCGAGACCGACCTGGACCTGGGCAATTACGCCAGGTTTACCAGCGTTCCGCTGTCCCGCGCTAATTCGATTACTACCGGCCAGGTCTACGAATCGGTAATACGCAAGGAACGCGAAGGCCGTTATCTTGGCCGCTGCGTCCAGGTTATTCCGCATATTACTGACGAAATAAAAGCCCGAATTCAGGCCGTTATCGACGGAGCGCCGGACAACGATATTGTAATCGTGGAAATAGGCGGAACAGTCGGTGACATTGAATGTATTCCGTTCCTGGAAGCCGCCCGCCAGTTGATCATGGAATCGGGAAGGACCAACGCGATTTCGGTGCACCTTACACTTATCCCAATTGTCGCGGAAGGAGAGCTCAAAACCAAACCGACACAGCATTCGGTAAAGGCCATGCAGGAAATGGGAATTCAGCCGGATGTCCTGATCTGCAGGGCGCCGGTTCTCCTTGATGAGGCGACACGGCGCAAGATCGCGCTCTTTACCAATATAGACAACGACGCGGTTTTTACCTGCCGCGATATAGACGACACAATTTACGAAATTCCGCAGATGTTTTACGAACAAAAACTGGACCAGGTAGTGCTTAAAAAACTGGGCATTGAAGCAAGGCACGCGGAGCTGGCACAGTGGCATTCTGTAATGGAAAGGTTTAAGTCGCGCAAGGGTACTGTAAAAATCGGGGTCGTAGGAAAATACATGGATCTCCATGACGCCTATAAATCTGTTTACGAGGCCTTTTTCCACGCGGGGCTTGAATGCGGAGTAGAAGTCGAACTGGTTAAAATTGATTCGTCGCGTCTGGAAGAAGAACAGCCGGACCAGGTAATGGCAGCGGCGGCAGCCTCGTCTGCAGCCTCGTCTGCTGCATCCGCAGCGGACGGCAACGAAGGCATAAACGGAATTCTGGTGCCGGGAGGGTTTGGTCCGCGCGGCATAGCAGGAATGGTTAATGCCGCGGCCTGGGCAAGAAAAAACAAAATACCCTTCCTGGGCATTAGTCTGGGAATGCATGTCATGACGATTGACTGGGCAAGGAATGTACTTGGCTGGGAAACCGCCGACTCCACCGAATTCAACCCGGATACCAAATACCCGGTAGTAAGCCTGATCGCCGAACAGACCGATGTAAAAAATTACAGCGGCACCATCCGCCTTGGCAAGGGAGTATCGGTCGCGGAACCGGATACCCTTCTGTTAAAAGCTTACGGAGAAAAAACCATTACAGAAAGGCACCGGCACCGTTTTGAATTTTCAAATATGTACAGAAAAGAAATGAAAGATTCCGGCCTTGTACTGTCAGGTTTCTCGGCGGACGGCAGTCTGGTAGACTGCATCGAATGGCCGCGGTCCGGAGAATTCGGCCATCCCTGGGGCGTAGGAGCAATGTTCCATCCCGAATTTAAATCCAGGCCGACGGCTGCCGCTCCCCTGTTCAGGGATTTTATAGCTGCGGCAAAATCCAACAAGGGTCTGTAATGAAAACCCGGCGGATAATTATTCCGGCAATATTTATTGTTTCCGCCTTTTTATCCGCTGCCTGTTCTTTCGATTACGGCAATACCAAAGCCGGCAGCGACAAGCCCGATATTGTAATGCGGGATTTGGAATATGTCCGCGTAAGGGGCGGAGATCCCCTGGTGCAGTTCAAAGCGGACTACGCGGAACGCTACGAAGAAAAAAAAATGATGAATCTGCAGGATTTTTCGTTTGAACAGTTTGAAAACCACGGCAGTCAAATCAACGCAACCGGCAGTGCCGGCAATGCATCTGTCGAAACGGATTCGGGAAATCTGGAGCTTGGCGGCGGGGTTAAAATAGCCGTAGAATCCGAAGATATAACCATAGAAACAAACTCCCTCCAATGGAAAGACAAAGAAAAAATCCTTACCGCTCCTGATGAAGGCCGGGTGGATATACAGAAGTCCGACGGAACCAGTTTTACAGGCTCAGGTTTTTCCGCAAACGCAAGGGAAAAAACCTGGGTTTTTAATTCCGGCGCAGAAGGTTCCTATTACGATGACAACAACGGGAATGCATCGCCAGATGTCACTTCTGCACCTGACGAAACAACCGCCGCGGATGAAACTGCAGCCGCGCCTGACGAAACAACCGCTCCTGATGCCGCGCCCGATGAAATCACTGCCCCCGATAACGCAGCAGCGCCGGATAACATTGTCGCGCCTGTTACCAGTGAGGCTGCCGATTGAAAAAAATCCCCGCGCTGATATTTTTTATTTTTTTGCTTACAGGTGCAGCTTTTTGTGACACCTTTACCTTTAGGGCAGATCAGATGTCAGGGAGCAAAGCATCCGGAAAAGAAATCACCGTACTTGTAGGCAATGCGGAAGTCCGATCTGACAAGCTCCTGTTAAGGGCCGACCGTATAGAAATCCAGGGCGCGGACAACCAGTTTATTGACTGCATAGGAAATGTCCGCGGAGCCGAGGAAGAAAAAAATATTATTTTCGAGACTGACCGCCTGCGTTACGACAGAAAACTCAAAATAGCCCGTCTTGAAGGTAACTCAACTCTGGAAGACCGCGATAATGCGATTGTGGTAAAAGGACGGTTCATCGAGTACGATGATACCGCGGAGGTTACGGTTTTCCAGATTTCGGTAAGACTGTTCAAGGATAATATGGTCTGCCGCGCCGAATACGCGGTTTACCGCAGGATTGAAAAAATCCTGACCCTTACCGGGTTTCCTGTTGTTTATAAAAAAGACGATGAGTTCCGGGCTGACAGGATCCGGGTTGATCTGGACACCGACGATGTTTCCATGGAAGGGGACGTCAGCGGTTCAATAAAGAACTAAAGCCGGCGGACATGAGTGATTCAAATAACAATAATATAAACAACAGTAATGTTGTCCATGTCCTGGGAGTAACAGGTCTCCATAAACGTTTTGGTCTCAAAGAAGTTGTGCGCGGAGTTAACTTTACCATGCGCAACGGTGAAGTTGCCGGATTGCTCGGCCCCAACGGCGCGGGAAAGACAACAATCTTTTACATGATAGTCGGCTTCTATAAACCTACCCGCGGCACTGTAGCCATGGACAGCATAGACATTACCGACAAACCAATGTACCGCCGCGCACGCCAGGGCATTGCCTATCTGCCGCAGGAGGCTTCGATTTTCCGCAAGCTGACTGTGGAGCAGAATATCATGGCCATTCTGCAGAGCCGCAAAGACATAACCAGGGCAGAAAAAAAAGAAAAACTTGACGCGCTCCTGGAAGAATTTGATATAACAAGGATCCGCAGACAGCTGGGTTTTACACTGTCAGGCGGGGAGCGCCGCCGCACCGAGATTGCCAGAGCCCTGGCCACCGAACCAAAATTTCTCCTGCTGGACGAACCATTCGCCGGCATAGACCCGATCGCAGTAAACCAGATAAAAACCATAGTACGGCGCCTGGCGGAAAAAGGAATCGGCATCCTTATTACCGATCACAATGTCCGCGATACTCTGGAGATAACCACAGAAGCCTTCATCATCAACGAAGGTACAATTGTAGCCCAGGGCGGACGCGATGAAATCCTGTCCAACGAAATGGTCCGCGAGATCTACCTGGGCAGTGAGTTCAGGATGTAAATATTCCAGGATCGTGACTTGTTTTATTATTGGATATATGTTAAAATATCTCCGTAATGCGGAAAAAAATTTTAAAAAATATTTATTTCAATTTGACAAATCCTCAAACCTGTAGTATCCTCTCTCTCTCTCTCTCTCTCTCTCTCTCTCTCTAATACTCACCTGATCAAATTTTGGAGATTTTTTTATCCTCACACTTCGCTGACAGTTAGGCAGCGGTATACCCGGAGCGGAAATTTACAAGGAGCAAATATGAAAAGTAATTATAGGTTTTTTGGATTTATTTTGTTTAGTATACTGACAATATTATTTTTAAGCTGTACATCTACAAAAATGTATTATTATGAGACTAATAATACAACATCTTCTGATGAGTATTGCATTATTGGACTTATTGATAATTACGGAGGAGGGTTATCTATAAACACCATAGATGGTAAAGAAGTAAAAATGGGAGGAGCCCTTACCGCGAATAAATCATTTGTAATTAAAACTGGCTATCATAAAATAAATTTGAGATTTGAAAGCGCAAATGGTTCAGGTTATATGTATTCAAATGATTTAGTTATTGAAGGTAATTTTTCAGCTGGAATTGTTTATTTGGTAAATCCAATTCGTGACGGTTCAAATTTATATTTAAAAGTGTATGAAGGTGATAAACTTGATAATTATAATTTGAGTAATATGGATATAAACCATTTTACTGCAATATACAAAAACATTTTGGCAGAAAAGAACAAATAAAAAAATTGAATTTAACGTCGTTAGGCGAAATAACGAGAACGCAAAGATGACTGTCACCAGTTAAAAGGAGATCAAGGTGAAAAAAAGGACGAAAGCTATCGGGATTGTTTTGTTGGCAATGACGTTCGTAACCGCCATGTCCTGCGGAAATTCCTCTACAGGAGATCCGTCCAGCCCAAGTGACCCCTACGACTCAAGTCTCCCTACGCTGACATATACGGGGAGTACCTTATCAGACGGGAAAGTTGGACAATCCTATTCGGTCAGTATCGGAACCGCCGATCTGCCTGAAAATGCTGAGCCGGTAAGTATTAGCTATGCTCTTACCTCAGGCAGCCTGCCCGCGGGCTTAACGCTTTCATCCGGGGGTCTGTTGAGCGGAACCCCCACAAGCGCTGGTACAAAATCATTTACAGTACGGGCCAGCGCGGAGGGCTGTAACAGTAAAAGTGCATCGTTCACTTTGAAAATAGCGGCGAGTGACAGTAGTGGAGGAGGGGGGACGCCAAATATAGCCTTTTCAGTGGGAACTGGATTACGGAGTGAGTATTTGTACAATGATAGTGGATTCTTTGACGGCAGCAGAGTTTATTATGATCTGATTGTCTACGATGCGGCTGGTATGGATTCGATTACAATTAATGAAGATATTTCCGGAGCGCCTAACGGTTTTTCAAACTCAAGAAACCAGACACGGGTTATACCAATTACGGGTCCGGGAATCTACCATATATCTCAGGAAATAAGGAACAGTCTTATATATACCGATAAGTACACATTTCAATATAGAGTCAACGCTTATGGCAAGAGTTATTCAACTAATTATACGGGCGCTTATTACTCCTATAATGGTTTATGGAGCCACTACTTCGCATTTAAATCCCCAGCACTGGAGTATAAAGCTTTCTCTTTGCCTGACGGGATAGAGGACAAGTACTATGCAGTTGACATTGGAACCGCAAAGTTTTTGGGGGGAGGAGCGGCCAATATCAGTTATAGGATTTTGTCAGGCAGTTTGCCCGCAGGTTTCTCGCTTTCAGCCAGCGGCTTTTTGAGCGGGACTTCATCTTTTGCTTCCGCAGGCACGAAAAGATTCAGTGTAGAAGCCAGCGCTAATGGATATAACAGCGTTCTGGCGGACTTCACCCTGTCTATCCTTCCCCAGCCAACTCTTCCAGCCAGCAAAATTAGCGGAGGGCTTGGTTATAGTTTGGCGATAGACTCTGGTTCTGACTTATGGACCTGGGGCGGTAATTATTATGGTCAGCTTGGTAACGGAACTACATCTGACCATTCTTTTCCCCTGTTGACAAAAGGCGCGATGAAATACAAAGAAGTTGCGGCAGGGACTGAACATACCCTGGCAATTGACTCTGATGGCAATTTATGGGCATGGGGATCCAATTACCAGACTCAGCTTGGCGGTTGGGCTTTCCCCGAAGGTTCCAGCACTCCCATTAAGATAAAAGATGGTGCAAAATTTAACACTGTGGCGGCAGGATACGACCATAATTTATTAATAGACTGTGACGGCTATTTATGGGCTTTTGGAGGTAATGGAGCAGGTCAGCTTGGAGATGGGACTACGACCACTCGTAACTCTCTTGTACAGATTAAAGCCGGATCAAAATTTACCGCAGTAGCGGCAGGGTATGGTTATAGTTTGGCGGTTGATTCTGATGGTAATTTATGGGCCTGGGGTTACAATGGAGATGGAAGACTTGGAGACGGGACCACGACCACTCGTAACTCTCCTGTACAGATTAAAGCCGGAACAAAATTTATCGCTATCGCCGCAGGTTATTATCATAGTTTAGCTATAGACTCAGTCGGTAATTTATGGGCCTGGGGAACTAATAGTGAAGGTAAACTAGGTGACGGAACTACAATTGACCGCTATTCCCCTGTACAGATAAAAACCGGAACAAAGTTTACCTCAGTCGCGGCGGGACAAAGGCATAGTCTAGCATTAGACTCTGACGGTAATTTATGGACCTGGGGTTACAATGGAGATAGTCAGTTAGGTGACGGCACTACATCTGACCGTTATTCCCCTGTACAAATAAAAGCTGGAACAAAGTTTTCTTCAATCGCGGCAGGAACTTATCATAGTCTAGCGATAGACTCCAGTGGATACTTATGGGCCTGGGGTTCCAATTCAAGTGGTCAGCTTGGAGACGGGACTACAACTAATGCATTAACTCCAATAAAGATTTTCCCGTAGAAAACGGTGCCTGATTAAAAGGTTACTGCACAGATCAAAGGAGTGTTTTATATGAAGCATTTGTTTAAACGTTTCGGGATTATCGCCCTGACGGCGGTGATGGCGTTTGCAGTTATTTCTTTGACAGGATGCGACAACGGCTCATCAGGCAGTTTTGACGGATCTTTTAATCCGGATGATCCGGTCATAAGCAGAACAATAACCGTTACCAGCAAGGCTGATTCGGGAGCCGGAAGCTTGAGGCAGGCTCTGGCGAATGCCAAAAACGGCGACCTTATTACGATAAATCTTGATGGAGATAAAACTATAAAGCTCACAAGAGGGGTTATTATTTTTGATAAAGCTATCAGCATAACTATTGAAGGAAACGGCTCAATACTGGACGGTTCCCTGATTGGCGCAGGCGGTTCCATTATCTATGATTCAGCACGGCTCTTAAGCATTGCCAATGCTGGTGCATCGATTACGATAAGAAGGCTTCACTTTGCGGGCGGCAGCGAGTACCCTACCGGCGGCACATCAACAGTTGGTGGAGGCGCAGTACTGAATAAAGGCAGCCTGGTATTGGAATCCTGTATTTTTTCACACAATGATAGCTTATCAGGCGGCGCCATATATTCAAACGGTACCTTAAGCGTTAGCTCTTGTACTTTTTATAAAACCAACAGTCCGTCTAATGGAAAAGGCTCAGCAATTTACAACGCTGGTACACTGAACATGGGCGCCTGCCTTTTTTGGATGATCAATTATAGCGATAAATATTCTACAATAATGCAATACATTGATATTGTTCATAATGCTTCTGGCAGTGTTTTTAACAACCGGGGGTTTAATATTACCGATCAGGATTCATGACTATCCTACACCGATACTGTTATCTCGGGAGGTTACTACTATACAAGAATCAATACATACAGCGGCTGGCTTTTTGCTTCTACCGATCGCAGAATAACACTTAGTCCGATTACAGATGATACAAGTTTTACGCCTAATGCAGTTTTCCCCATTCTGATACCCGAAAGCGTTTCATGGCTGCCTGCTACAGACTTTTATGGCAATGCGAGGAATTATAAAGGCGGTTTTACCACAGCAGGCGCTGTTACTTGTAATGCAGAATAAGAAACTGTGCCTGGAAACTGTGCCTGGCACCATAGGGGCCGCAAAGGTACCTGGCACCGAATTCCGCTCCATGACAGCAGCTTTGCTTTGCAATATGAATTTATAAACAGACACTAATTAGGGCAAAAAGATAAAGAATATAAGGTATACGCCTTACGGCGTAAGTAGAATAAGAATTATATTGAGCCAAAGGTTATTTTTTCGTTTACCATTGCGGCGATAATCTCTGCTGGGGTTTTATGAATACTTGCCGCATAGCTGCTTAATGTTTTTGTTGTTTCAGGATCAAATGTTATGGGCATACCATATTTACAGGAAAAAAAACCGGGCTTGCTCAAATCAGGCATTATGGTATTTTCTGTGTAATAGTTATTCAAATACTCAGCTTCTTTGTCGGTCATTTCTTTCATTGCTGGCTCCTTACATTAAAGCAAGTCTAAATACGCCTTGCGGCATTCCATAACGTGAAATACATTGATAATTTAATCATCAAGTACATTGTATAATATTTCAAGGGGCAAGCCGTTTCGATTAAGCCCGATAAGCAGGTTTATATGTTCTTCCCCCTGTAAGGTATGGCCTAAAGCTTTCGGCTTTAAGCTTAAGAGTTTTACTTCGCAAAACTCTGCCAATTAAGGGCAATATATGGTAAATTGTGATATGCTGTTTTCCATTCTCCATTCTCCATTTAATTATAAAAGGAAATTATTCAGGACTCACATCTGATAAAAATTGAAAAAGGTTTACCTAATATAGCTTTTCGGATTGCTTCGTATGGATTCGACTTTTGTTTTACTGCGGTCCCAACATATGACATGATTTGTAAATAAGCTTTCGCTCTTTTTTTTACGAAAACTCTCTAATATCGGATTTTTCCAGTATGCACTGGCTATTATCCGGTTATATTTCCAGTATGGCGCCCAGCAATCAGGTATCGCCTGTTCCATTTGGGTTATCATCATCTGGAAATTCACACCCAATTAATGAAAATCCGATTATTATCAACAAAATTACATCTACGGTTAAGGAAACGATAAAAGAAACCATAATTGAAGAATGTAAAAATATTAAAAAATAGGGGTATTTGTCTATTTTCGGGAGAATTTTTCTGGACATTGTATGCCAAAATAGAATAAAATGAGAAATGTTCGAGACAATTGAGTTCAATGAAGCAGCATTTAAACATAAAAAAACTGAAGAAGAAATCCGTTGGGTATTTTCCCACTACCTATATGATGGTCCAATTGATAATATGGAAAATAAATTTATCCGTATTGGCTTTTGTCCTGTTGGGAATTTACTGGAAATAATGTATAATGAGATTGATGAGCATACTGTGAATATTTTTCACGCTATGAATTGCCGAGCTATTTATTACCCTTTACTTAATTGTTAGGAGGAAAACAATGCCAAGAATGACTGAAGAAGAAGCATGGGCGCTTGAAGAAGAAGTAACAAGAAATCCCCCTCGTGTAGACCCTTCAAAAGCACGCCATATAACACGAATGGTAGCTCTTGATGAATTTTCTGCAAATTATCTTATGTCTGTTTCTATAGAAACGCATAAAACACCTACAGAAATAATCGGTGAAATGCTGCGAGAACGAGCCGCTGTTTCTGCAATGTAAAAACATTTTTATTTTATTCTTTTTACTTTCTATGGGGTTAACTCCCCGTGCCAGGACGGGGCACGGAGCGACCAGTAAATCGGTATAGCCATTACACCACTCTTTTTATGGTGTTACGGCCTTAAACAAAAAAAACATATCGTATTGACTCCTGTGTTATAATACTCACGATATAACAGGCTTGATTTTCCTGAGTTTTTTATTTATTTCATTAAGTGATACCAATACATTCTTAAGCTGAACACCTGCATCTGTTTCTTTTCCGTTTATCAGGTATTCAAGACTCACACCCAAATACTGGCTGAGCTTATAAGCGTCTTCCAGGGGCGGTACTATACTCTTGGTCATCCAACCGCGCATTGTTGCCAATGATATACCGCAAACCCTGGCTGCTTCCGCTTGTGTGACCATCTTCTTCCTGATCAACAGTTTCACATGGTTCCAGAATTCATCAATATCCATACATACAATATAAGTAAAATACAGGGTAATTTCAAAAATTTCTTGCAGGAAATTTTGAATTTCTTAGAAGAAATTATGTCCAACGAAATGGTCAGCGAGATTTACCTGGGCAGCGAGTTCAGGATGTAAGTATTCCTTCCCAGGGATAAAGCACGTTGTCCGCGGATTTGCGCCCGGCTGCAGAGACAAATAGACCGCCGTTTCCCGCGGCAAGCAGAGCGGAAAATTTTTTATTCAGTTTAATTTTATTCAGCTTGATTTTTTTAAAAGAAAAATTAAACGCCGCGGTGTAAATTTCGGTGCCAAGGGTACGCTGATATATCATAATGCGGCTATCCGCGTAAACCGGAATAAAATCACCGGACCTGAGGCATTCGCTGTTGTTGCGCAGCCGTATAAGGTATTTATAAAAATTCAAAACAGAATCCGGATCAATTTTTTGTGATTCATAATTAATGCGTTTATAATTGGAATTAACCGGCAGCCAAGGCTTTGCCTTGCTGAACCCGGCGTTTTCCGCGGCGCTCCACTGCATGGGCGTTCTGGCATTGTCCCTGGAAGACGCCTTAATCCATTTCCAGCGCAGGAACTTCGGGATGTGCATCTTCTTCATTAAGTTATCCAGGTTATGGCTTTCCACATCATTTAACTCATCCAGGCTTTTGTAATCAAAATTGGTCATGCCGATTTCCTGGCCCTGGTATATAAAAATTGTACCGCGCAGGGTCAGCTCAAGCATGGCAAGCATTTTGGCGCTGCGTTTATGGAGCTCCAAAGATCTGCCGCGTTTGGACTTTAGTGATCCAAAGTGACTGACAATCCGGCTTTGGTCGTGGTTCTCCAGATACACGGCGTTCCATTCAAGGCCCTGCTGCCACCGGGTAAGGACATCAAAGAGTTTTTTTGCCCGGAATTTTTTTGGTATAAATCTGGCTATACGCCGGTCAATTTCCAGATGTTCAAAATAAAAAAGCATGTCCAGTTCCCCGCGGTCCTTATCGCAGAGCAGTTTAGCCGCTTCCAAATCTACCATGACCGCCTCGCCGACGGTAAAGCAATCGCAGTGGTCCAGTACATCCCTGCGCAGTTCCCGCAGGATCCTGTGGTTCCCTTCCTGGTTAATATAATGTTCCAGGCCCTGCACCGCCATGCTTTTTTTCCCGTCTTCCAGACTGGTTTTATAAATTATATTAATTACATCACAGCGGAAACCTGCAGCGCCCTTCTCCAGCCAGAACTTCATAATTTTTTTAACTTCTTGGGTAACAGCAGGATTTTTGTAATTAAGGTCAGGCTGTTTTTTATCGAACAGATGCAGATAATATTCACCGCTCCTCTCGTCATATTCCCAAACTTCATTGCCAAAAAAACCTGTCCAGTTATTCGGCGGCTGCGGCAATGAATGGGGAGAACCTGCATTTTTGGGCGGCTGCCAGATATAATAATCCCGGTAAGGGTTCCCCGGATCGCGGCTGCTTTGGAACCAGGGATGCTCATCGCTTGTGTGGTTAATAACCAGATCCATGATAATTTTGATGTCCCTTTTTTTGGCCTGCGCAAAAAGGGCATCCATATCTGCCATTGTTCCGTATCGGGGATCAATCGAGTAATAATCGCTTATGTCGTAACCGTTATCGGCGTCCGGGGATTTGTAAACCGGAGACAGCCAGAGTATACCAACGCCCAGATCAACAAGATCGTCCAGATGCGAAATAATACCGGGAATATCGCCGATTCCGTCGCCGCGCTCCCCGTTAAGACCCTGGGTATCCTGAAAACTTCGCGGATAAATTTGATAGGCGATCCTGTCTTTCCACCAGCAGTTCTTCATGCGGAGCGGACAGGGGAATGCTGTATAATATTTTGTTTCCATCTTCCCGTAAACAGAAAGATTATTATCATTATAAGCACTCCCGCACTGGCAGCCGGTATTCCAAATCCTACTCCCTTGAGACCCCAGTTAAAGGTAACGCCCAATAGGTAACAAACCGGAACCCGCAGCAGTATGGCTGACATAATGCTGTTCATAAGGGTAAAGAAGGTATGACCGCCGCCGATCAGAAAGCCGTTAATGCAGAATACAAAGGGAATAAGCAAGAAGTCATAGGCGGAAGAATGAATATAAAGAATACCGTCTTCAATCATCATGGGATCGCTGCCAAAGAGCCTTAGTACTGGCTCCGGGAAGATCATAATCAATACAAAAAAAGTATAGGTAACACAGACCGAAAAAATCGTGCCTATCCTTGTGGCGTGAACCGCCCTGTCAACACGGCCGGCGCCGTAGTTCTGGGCGCTGATGGCTGATATCGAAGCGCTCATCGCCTGGGTAGGCATAAAGGCAAAGCTGTTGAACTTTCCGGCGGCGCCGACGCCCGCAGAAGCCGTAACCCCTCCGACTACATTCACCATGGCAGTTATAAAAGTAAAAGAAATGCTAGTAATGCTGTTCTGTATACAGGTAGGCAGGCCGATCTTGAAAATCAGCTTGAGCTGGTCGCCGTAAATTTTAAAAGACCGGAGCTTAAAATCAAACTGGAAATTATTCCTGATCATGTATTGAATACAGAGAAAAACGCTCAAAGCCTGGGAACTGACAGTGGCAAGAGCCGCGCCAAAAGCTCCCATTTTAAAAATCGCGACCAGGATCAGGTCCAGGATAACATTGGTTACGCAGGAAATCGTTATAAAGTAAAGCGGCTGTTTGGAATTGCCCATTCCCCTAAGAATCGCGGCAAGGGCATTATAGCCGAATATAAAAATAATACCGGTAAGGGTTACGCTTAAAAAACGATCGGTCTCAACAAATGACTCCGGCGGAGTCTGGATGAGACGGAGGATGGGAACCCTCAAAAAAAACATAATTATGGTAATAACAATGGAAAGCAGCACAAGCATGGTAATTAATGTAGTAATGACCTGTTTTAGGGCAGTATGGTTGCCGGCTCCCATATACTGGCCTATAAGCACTGTCCCGCCCATGCTTAAGCCGATTATGGTATTGGTAAGGATAAAAGTAACCTGGCTGCCAATATTGACCGCGGACATGCTGTCTGTACCGCAGAACTGGCCCACTATCAGCATATCTGCCACGGTGTAAAAAGATTGAATAAAGTTGGATGCAAGAAAAGGAAGGCTAAAAAACACCAGTTTAGTCAGTACATTCCCCTGCGAGAGATCGTCCCCAATTTTAGCCATGTAAACGGAATTTACCATTTATCAAAAGTAAACACAATAGAGTTTTTGTAAAATCCATGGCTCAATAGAGCCAACGTAAGGTGCGATTGACCCGCAGAGCGCATTTTGCGCCCTGTAAATCCATTCCTTGGCAGAGCCAATGCAATGCATTGACAAAATTTACATCTGTGTAGTATACTTTATATGAAATTTGATAAAAATCGGTTAGGAGCGGAGCGATGGATTTAGTATTTTACATAATCCTCCCTCTTGCCGGGTTAACCTTAGGCTGGATTATTAGATGGCTGTACGCCAGATTTCAACTTACGGCATCTGAACAGCGTGCCGAGCGTATAAAACATGATGCGATAAAGGAAGCTGAAGCTAAAAAGAAGGAAATCCTTCTGGAAGCAAAAGAACAAGTTATTCGCGAACGCAACCAGCAGGAAAGGGAAACACGGGAACGAAGGGCTGAATTACAACGGTATGAACGCAGGGTTCAGCAAAAAGAAGAAAGCATAGACAAGAAGACCGTCCAGATCGAAAAAACAGAACAGGTTCTGGACGAAAAAGAAAAAGAATGTAAGTCAAGGGAAGAAGCGCTTACCAAAGAAGAAGAAAGGTACCGCGAGGAACTTGAACGGGTTTCGGGGTTAACCTCGGAAGAAGCCAAGGCAATCATAATCAAGGATCTCGAAAATGAGGCAAAAC
>Ga0123357_10002338_pt1 | contig 21075 bp, 13 predicted proteins | sample TergutEmb28metaG_FD_89873 | JGI IMG/M metagenome (GOLD analysis project Ga0123357, IMG submission 89873) | Embiratermes neotenicus P4 segment gut microbial communities from Petit-Saut dam, French Guiana - Emb289 P4 | ecosystem: Host-associated > Arthropoda: Insects > Digestive system > Gut ... | reverse complement strand
CTCTATTTATTAAGAACTTCAAAAACAAATTACATCACTTTTCTATATAGTCACCCTGCTTTGCGATGCATTTTTCCCAGCGTCCTACCAACTTTTTAATGCCATCAGCAAAAAATGTTTTTGACTGAGCGCGTAGCCACTGATGCACCGCTGCTTTCACATCATCACATGAAAATCGTCTTCCCCGTAAAGCATTTTTGAGTGGTCCGAGAAGGTGGAAATCAGATGGCACTAAATCCAGACTGTAAGCTGGTTGTTCCATAGCCTCCCACTTCAGTTGTTTGAGGGTTTCCAACATGTGAGCTGCAGTGTAGGGACGGGCGTTTTCGTGCAACAACAAAATTTCCTTTGACAGTTTTCCTCTTCTTTTAGAGCGGATTGAGGGTTTCAGTTCTCTCTGAAGCATGTCACAATACATTGCACTTGTGACAGTTGTTCCACGTTCCTGATAGGTTTCAATAAGAGGCCCTTGAGAGTCCCAAAAGACGGTCAACATCAACTTTCCTGCCGACGGTTGCATCTTGAATTTCTTTGCTACAGGAGATGATGGATGCTTCCATTGAAAACTCTGCCGCTTGCTTTTGGGCTTGTAATGGTGAAGCCATGTTTCATCACCAGTGACTATTTGCTGCAGAAAGTTGTCACCTTCTTCACGATAATGGGCCATGTGTCGGGAACAAATGTATAAGCGCTTGCGCTTACGCTCCTCTGTCAGTTCCTTAGGCACCCACCTGGAACACACTTTACTGAACTTAAGGCTGTCATGAATCAGGGAATAGGCAGAACCAACACTCACATTCAGCCTTCCTGCAACCTCTTCAACTGTCATTCTTCTGTTTTCACAAATCAGTTCCAGGGTCCTTTCTTCAGTCCTTGTGGTCGTGGCTGTAGCTGGACGTCTGGAGCACTCTGCATCCGTCACACTCGTGCGGCCATTTTTGAACATTTCAATGCATTCATACACGATTCTACGAGAGAGAACTTTATCCCCATACTGAGCACATATATGGAGATGAATCTGTGCTCCCAGCACACATTCTGCCCACAAAAAGCGTATGACCAAACGCTGTTCCTCTTTGGTGCAATTTATGTTTTGCAGCCATCTTCACCACAGTGTGACAACTCTCATACTAAACTGCAAGGTCAGCTGGCTTGCCCGACTGACTAGTCACATGACACTCTCAGACACGACCAATTACTACTCCTCCCGCCCTCACCATTTCCCACGAAAATATAAAAGGGCGGAAACTTTTTGAATTACCCTCGTACATCAACAACTAACCACTTCTAATGGTGCAAGCCATAAAAAAGGTAGTGAAAACAATTCACATTTTACTCAATGACAAAGATTTTTTTATTTTGCATTAATAACAACCATAATAAGTACCCTCCTTTTTTACATCATCAGATGCATGCCTGCTAAAAAGTGGTTTTTGCCTTTTTTGTGTGCTTTTACACAATTTACATAATCATCTGAGATTGATTCCTGTTTTTATGAATTAATTTATAGTTTATTTAACAAAACGCCGTCAGATTTTACAATACAGCACAGAAATACAGAATGATTAATGAACAATCAATTAAATGGAAAGAACAGGAAAGGAAGTGGGCACGGCCCAATTTGAGGTACTATCCTTAAATTTGCTTGAAGGGACTGAAAAAATGCATGAATACCTCATACATGACAGCTGGTCTCTCTGGGCTGGGTCTAGTGTTCTGTAAACAGTGTTAACCTATGTTGAGTGTGCTAACAGACTAGCCAAAACAGAACATTACAGCACAAGGATATCCCTGCTACAGTACAATATGTACTAATTATGTCCATCAACTCACGTCCTTGGGCACGCGGTGTAAAGTGTGGGTCTGTGGCCACTCATTTGCTGGGATTGTGGGTTCAAATTCTGATGGGGGAATGCATATCTGTCTCTGGTGAGTGTTGTGTGTCATCAGGTAGAGGTCTCTGCAATGGGCCACTCCCTTGTCTAGAGGAGTCCTAACGAGTGAGTGAGTCACCGAATGTGATCAGGTACTGCTATAACCCTCTACATCTCCAACAGCTGGTAGAAGAGGTCAGACTAGGAAAGTAGAACTCAGGTCCTGACATTGTCCAAATGCAGTTGTAAACTATACAAGGAATATGGGTAGTGTGAGCATCATCAATAACCAGCCTCCCCTACATCCACAAGAAAAATATTACACAGTCTTCCAAAAACTCATAGGCCATGTACAGGTCAAAACAGTGAGACCTGCCATTCTGGCTGCTTACTGACACACAAAAGTTTCAATTCTACTCACCAAAAAGTGTCACCCAGTGCAACATTCATCAGAAGCACCAGTGAATCGGAGAGGCTGGACAGTAATGTGCCAGTCAGTTCCACCACTGTTACTGACACAGCAGCAGGAGGTGCTGCATCAGTTCCTGGAGTAACTTCATGGCCTGCATCACTCAGTCGACACAAAGAGGGCAGTAATGCAAGAATGATGGCCATCACCACCCCTAAATCATGCCAACATAAAACACATTTATTAATACAGCTACGGTTCTAGTTCTGCACTTACTTTGCAGTTCTTGTGCAAGTATAAATTGTCTACATCACTGTAACAGAATACAGCAGAATAGGGCAATGTTACAAAACAATACACAGATCCTGGAATCAATGTCATTCTTAATGGTGGTACTTATTTCAGTGCTACATGCAGGTTGATCATAATGTCAACTGCATGCAGTGTTCAATTTCCATGATCCTCGGTCAATAACGTCATCAGTTTAAATTTCCTCCCATTACAATTTTCATGCCCAAATTTACTGCTGAAGACTTAAATGTGGGTTTTATCACATTTTGCAACTATCTCAAACACAGCAAGATATGTGGTTTGCATTGTACAGCAAAGCTTTAAGTTCAGACTACTAATAATGGAATGGCACATTGTGTTGTTGCATAAAGGTTTTTGTGGACATACTGCCTTCATCCTCAGGGTAAAGTACTGGACTGCCTGACCCTGAAGATGGAGGCACCATGGCCCTTCAAACTATTTACCAAATGACACAGTGAAACATCCCAGAAGACTTTAATCCACCAACAATACCATGAGAACCTTAAATCTCACAGTCTCCACATACCTCACCTATTTTGTAAGAAAATACAAGGTATGATCAATAAAAGACCGGATTGAGCGTGCTGCGCCTAAACCAGTGAACAGAACACACTGTGACTAGCGGCGTTGAGTAGCGGCAACCGTTGGTAACACAACGGTTCTTGCTGCATCCCTCTATCACTGCCAGTAAGCGAGCTACAGCCACTGAAGTGAACAAGTGCAGTGACCGACTTGTGATGTTTTTAGGCAGTGAAAATGAAGGACTTGGAAGAATGTGTGTGTGAAATTTTGCTTTAAACTCGGGAAAACTGCTACTAAAACGTGGAAAATGCTTCAATAAGCCTTCAGAGATGAATGTATGAGCCGAACACAGTGTTTTGAGTGGTACAGTCATTTCAAAACAGGAAGAACATCGATTGATGAAGATCCCCGAAGTGGACAACCTTCCACGTCAACAGACGTGGTTTTCTTTGACTAGCAAGGTGCAATCCACTACGAATTCGTTCCACATCGTCAGACAGTAAACGAGTTTTACGTAGCAGTTCTGAAGCGTTTGAGTGAAACCGTACGCCGGAAGAGACATCAGTTGTGGACGAACCAGAGTTGGGTGTCGCACCATGACAATGCACCAGCTCACTCGTCGTTCCTTGTGCATAATTTTCTGGCGAAAAATGAAATGACCGTTGTACCCCAGCCACCCTACTCTCCACATTTGGCTCCAGCGGACTTCTTTCTGTTTCCTAAGTTGAAGTCTACCTTGAAAGACCGCTGTTTCGACACATTTGACGAGATCCAGAAAAATTCAACGAAGGAGTTTTTCGCCATTCCAAAGAAGTGTTTCAGAAAGCGTTCCAAAGTTGGCAGAAATGTTGGGAGCGGTGTGTTGCTAGCGAAGGAAACTACTTTGAAGGCGACAAACTCGAATAAGTTGTATCTATCAAGATACAACTTTATTACAACAGTCCGGTCTTTTATTGATCATACCTTGTATATGCCTTTTAGGCTTACAGAATTATACATATCCACAAATGTTTCCTGTAATTATTTTCTAACCACATCACAAACCTCCATTACTCTTGAAATAAGCACCATTCCACTAGAAATTATGCCATACTTGCACTTCCTATTTCAAATCTTTCTGCATAATTTTCTTTGATTTATTAGTGTTCAAGAAATAACCACTGCAACTGAAACTGTGCAACTCTGTATAGAAACAGATCAAATATTTGTTACAAGTGAAATTTTTGTCACTGTTCAGTCTCTCAGGCTAAAATACGCATAATGTTTCAGGGACTCGATGTTCTTCCATCTTAAAGTGGAACATGGCTCGGGGAGAACCTACTCTGATAGGCCTGTTAGGAACAGCTAGCCTCAAACTCTGGACAGCTGGATTTTAAACCTGCCTATAAATTCCATACAGGACACATATAAAACATGTTTTAACAATAACCAGTGTGATACTTTCACCTAAACACATGTTCAGTGGGGTGTTTAAACAACTTACCTACATAGAAATAATCCATACTTTCTGGCATGGACTCTACACGTGCTATGATAGCGGAACTGATGTCTAACACAGACAGGTCAGCCTTCTTCACATCTCGGCTCTCCCAAATGGTGCAGCTTACTGCAATAACAATGCGGTTTCCATAATGTCAACATTTGATCCCCATTACATACATTCATGACCACTAACAAGGACACATTAAGTATTACTTGCCTCTGTCAGAAGCTGCACAACTGGGGCTCAGAATTACAGTAGGTGACTGAAACATACGAACAAAAACACAAACCAAGTCAGTAACTAAAGGAACTCTAAGCAGTCAATTTCTCTTTGATCATTCAGTCACTTGGTATTTCAGGCACTCATTCATTCGTCATTTAGTTGGTCATCACATATTTGTGGTTTCCATTATTTAGCTCTGATAATTTCCTTCATTGCATATATCTAACAATGACTGGCAACTTGCATAAACACCAACATCCTTGTCAAGTGCGAACTTTTGCTCTTCTCCTGTCTAAGTTCTCTGATAACAACTTTTTTCTCAAACACTCGTATCTTATGTCTCGCCCTCACAGCATGACACCATGTTTCCCAAACACAGACAAAACAACTGCAATTCATCTTGAGTATTAATTTATTTAACAGTGCCCTTCAACAGTCCTGGTTGCAGCACAGAGAGTTAGGTTGATGGACTGGTACACACACATAAATTGAAGAGAGTTACCAAAGTAGAGAGAATCACTCAAGATTTGAGGTTCTCACAGGGGTGTAGTTGAGGACTCAGATCTTCCAAGAAGTAATGCTTTGTCAGTGGGTCAGTGGTGCACGAGCTTTCAAAGAATTGTGGTGTCTTCAAAATGCCAAGAACCACTCACCCAATGACACAGTGCTACATTTTAGAAGATCTGAATCCTCAACTAAGTAGAATTTACTTACTACAGGAATATACAGAGATCTGCCAGCAGTTTTAAGAGAAGTCTAAAGAGGTGATAGAATAATGTCTGTCAAGTGCTGAATGTACATAACATTAAAGATGCTAGGCAGACCTGACCTTCAGCCTCTATGGTTGGGAATGCTACTGCATAGTTGGACACCAACTGCTCAAGGAGGGAAGTTGGAAGGAAAAAGACCATTGGCAAGTCCTATGCAAAGATGAAAGGATAATAATTAAAACACAACAGAAAGAAAAAGCAAGGAAGGGCATGAACTGGATTCATGTGGCTCAGGATAGGGACAAATTGGTGGTCTCCTGTTAACATGGTAATGAACCTTTGGGAATTTGAATACGTAACCAACTATGAACTTCTCAAGACTGATTCTGCTCCATGAATTTAGTGAATTGTGAGGGACACAGAAGGAAGCAGTCATGCCCTATTCCAAGGTGCTATTCTGTTGCACTGCTCAAGTAACAAGGTGAGTTTGTCTCCAGGCAAAGTGCCAAACATCACACCTCCCAAATATGAAGCATAAGTCAATCATGAAGTTCAGTGCCATGTACATCTACTGCAGCACACTTACAAGTTCAAATTCCCAAGCAAAAGGATGATCATTCAGCTCGATGCTGTCTCGAACATTGCACTCATGCTGGCTGCCAGACTCTTCCAGTTCTGAGCTATAGCTGCACTCCTCACTGTTTGTTGTGACTCCAATCCACTCGCCAGCCGACGTAGTGCCCTCTGTCAGAAGAGGACAACAGCTGCCCCCAGTGCCAGGCGATGAAAGCGCTTCACCCTCTTCGCTTTCACAGCTGCTGTTGTAGCTACTCTCTGCTAGTCGTCCTCTCTGCTGTTGTCCACACGACAGCTGCAATGTCTGGGATCCCCTCCGACGCACTAGAAGTCTTTCCCTCTTCTAAGGTTGGAAGAAAATGCTTATTAGTGGGAGAACTACAGTAATATGAACTGTACAAATAGGAAGCAACACAGAAGGAAGTGGTTACAACCCCTACATGTGAACTCACATTCTTATGGAATGCAAATTGAGACTGTGATCTTCAGTGTAATGATGAGCAGTATAAAGGGAAATTATGAGCATTCCAGAGAAACCAAAGTCTCAAGCTTCAGTTTGTAAGTACACAGACACTGTGAAGGTGGAGACAGAAGAAACCTACAAAACATATGGTGTCATACCCTAAACCAGTGTTTCTCAACCTCTCTGAGACCGCGGCCCGATAAATTCTTTTTTCATAAGACGAAGGCCCGGTCCCAACAAATTTACTCATAAATACCTTTCCATTTTTTTTAAGTTCATACATTAAACTAACATACGTATTAATAATTAATTATGGCATAATCATAAAGAGTATTAGTACACTTATGTATATGGTGTGGCATGTTGACAAATATAAAATTACATTTAAATTAATTATCAATCACTGGACAAATGAAATCTTGAAGCATATTGTAGTTTCCTCAGGCCATCATCTGGGTCTGAGTTTTCTGACACATTCACGAATATTTTTCTCCTCAGAATATTTCCACTACAAAATATTTATTAATGAAATTTGCTTATAAAACTAAAATCACACATTCCAGGAGAACCTCTCACGGCCTGGTATAATTGATGCCAGGGCCCGGTACTGGGCCATGGCCTGGTGGTTCAGAAACACTGCCCTAGACAACCTGAACACTATGATACAGTTAAAATACACACAGTGTTAGGTCATAGAAGAGCTGCACTCATAATAGTTTATATATGGGCCATTGAAATCTAAGACTTATCAAAAAATATGACTATTACACACTACACCACAATTTTTGATGCAAGATTATTAACCCTTTGGCACTGAACATTACTGACTGGTAACATGCAGCGAGACACTCAAAATGCAAACGTTGCCCATTGCTGACTGTCAGTTACGGCCTCACTTATGCATTCATTTAAATTATGGTCTTCTGCATATCCCACTGGCCATTTAATTTGGTGCCAAGAGGTTAAATGGTGAAGCGACACTAAATGGTACTGGGTCATGACCAACAGACAGAACAAATTTCACATATTTCTTTAAGAATATCAGTTCTCCAGAGCAGACCTGTAAAAGACCGTGTCTAAATTCAAACAGTATTCTGCTCAAATGTCACAGCAAAACTGTAACTGTAGCAATTACCTGAGGTGATCTGCCTCCAAGTTCGATGTCTGTGATATCTGTATCAGAGTCAGCATGATTAGTATCAGAACTAGGACTCCTGCATGATGTGACATCTTGAATCCAAGAATTCCTGAATGTGGCATGTTGTTCCTCTGCTGATGAATCGCTCAGTCTCACATGCTCCTTATCATCAATTAATAATTTTTTTTGGTCACTTTTATTATCACATTTCCCAGACAAACTGACTACCGACTTTTGAATATTTTCGTTACCAGTCTGTTCTGGTTCGCTGCACTTAAATTCACTACTTTCAACATGACCCAATATTCTTGGTGCTTCTTCAATACAAGTATCATTTTTGAGACACTCAACATGAGCACCACATTCCATAATTAACTCTGGCTCATCAAGTACCCTTAAAATATCTTTGTGCTCCGTAATATGTACCGCTGGTACTGCGAAATTTGAAGCTGATAACTTTGCATCTTGCAAGGATCCTTCAGACCCCTGATCAATGTAATTTAAAGTCGAGCGATTTCTTTCATTTCGAGCCTTGCCTACATTAGAAATGTTACTAATTTCTTGAACTGATGACTTCCAGTTCAAGGAAGATCTATTTTGTGTGCTCAGATCTTCAGCAATTTTACTGTGCCTTCTTCCTCCTTCCTCAGCATCATCTGTCACTTCCTCACCATTGTCACTTGACACATTGCCATTCAGACTCTCAAATCCATCATCATCAAGAGGTGTGGCCTCACGTGGATCCTGTGCCTCTCCCTCCGGTGGTACCACCTGCAACCTAGACAGACACACAAACAACAAAAAGTTTCGCTGAAGCACGTAATTCTAAATTAAGCATGAATCTGCTCAGACTAAACAAACAGGACAGTGACTACGAAAGTTGGTGGTGGAGAGACTTTTTTGAAGAGCTCATAGTTGATGAGTTTATTTCTTGCTTTTATGTACCCCAAATGTTCATTAAAAATTCTACCACTGGACTCCAGCATAAGCCAGTTCAATCTAATCTGTACTTTCAAACCCTACTTCACCAAAAAAAAATTGTAATCCCACCTTCACAAGTGATCATGTCAACTGAGATTTTCTAATCACATCATGCGTGTATTTTAATTCTCCTTATTATTAGCTAAAAACAAATAAGAGAAATAATCCCAAGACATGAAGCATGTTTGTTTTATTTTTATCATTCCAGAACAAACAGCAGAAATGTTCCCATTTGGGATTAGTCTCAGATGGAAGAACGCATCTTAGAGACAGAGGTTGTGAAAAAGTGCGCTGGAAGGAGTTGGCTGACTTTGTAATGATGTTGATGGATCTCCAGGTTCCATAACACCAGATAATCTCTGCTGAATAATAATAATAACTTTACTACAAGGGAGCTAATTACTACTACATGATATCAGTAAAACTATGGAGCTTGCTTAACTTACACCACTTTCTTCTGCATATCATTCAAGTGGCATTACTATGTCATCTCAATATATGGATAATATACACGTAATTCTGCAAGTGAAATACCTGACTCGCTGCCTTGTAAATGTTGTGCGAGCATTTGTTAAGCCATCTCCTGCTGCCTGACTCTGTTCTCGTTTACTGCCACATCTGTCCTTCTCAAGATGTTTGCTACGACAAGAGTCAGTTTTCCCCTTTCCAGAAGTATCGCAAGCAACACCTCGCCTACGAACAATCTCTACTGAGGATCTGAAACACAAGACACTGAAATCTAATCCACAATACAGTGGCATACAGAAGACAATATTCTATATATAGAACTGAGTAATAAGGTTTAAAATTTGGAATGTATAAAAACTGACATGTCGTCTTAGAGAAAATGGTAGGTACCTACTGTTCCCTGGGTTTTCTGAACTGAGTAATAATGAAGAACCGAGATAATGACAAAGAAATTAGAATCAGTGTGTCTGTTTCTAACATTATTATGCTATAAAATTATGTGCGGAATGATGAACATCTGTCACAAGTGTCTGAAAAGAAAATTCTCGAATCATGGGGACAAAATCGGTAGACCACTTAGGCTACTACACTATAAAGCTCATGATTTAAATAGGTTCAGATAGTGGATATGTGCCTAGGATTTCTACAAGTATAAATGTTCCATTATTTCAGAACATCAGCTAGCACAGGTCTACCAGACGACACATGTAGTTCTTCCATGTTTTAGTGCCAACTGCAGTCACTGTCTTCAGGGTGTATTGGTCAGAAGGATGATGCAGTCCAATGCAAAGGTCACACAGTGGTGGTAAATGTGGGGTATGGTGCTTCATGCCATCCAATAGGAAGGGTTTCTGACCCTGCTACCACTGGCAGACAGCATCATCCTCAATCGTTCAGTACATATATATATATATATATACTTTCTTTTGCACTTAGATAAGCTTACTTTCACTGAACAAAGATTAAAAGTGTGTGATCATTACCTTCTTAACAGCACCCTCTTATTGTATTTACTTCCACTTAGCTCTCCCACAGAGCCAGCCTTCTCTGAGCCAGTGTCAGGAGAGGATTTTGAGTCAGAGCCTGTAATACATTAAGACACTATGAATTATGCTGGATATGTTCTTTTCTTTTGTCCATTCTGGAACAAGCCATGAAGGCCCAGAGGGGGAGAAGTACAGCTCTACTCTTTCTTTAACCTTAGCATTATATGTATGGGGGTGGGTGGTCAATGCCGTGCCCTGGCTCCTTTACAACCCCCCCCCCAGTTAGGAGACCTGGCACCCATCATACTAGAGGTTGGGTGGGAACCATGGCTGGTCTGCATGGGTGTGGAAAATATTGCCCTACTGGGATTTGATCCTCAGACCGTCCAGCCTACAGGGAGTTGCTACACCAACTATGCTATCCTGACCCACAATGTCTTGTGATATCACTAAATTATTGACAAGTATCCTAAACTATTTCTTCCTACATCAGTAATAAGCAACCTGTGATCTGCTAAATTTATTTATGTGGCCCACTGGTTACGTTCGCACAGAAATAAACACAAAATAAATTCCAGGAGTCTTCTGCTCTCCACCTCTAATTTTAGAGGAGAAATGACAATGACACAAACAAGTATGATGACAATGACAATGATGACAAAAATTACAACTACAGCAATTTAAAATGATTAACTCATCCTGGTCCTAAAGGATTTCTTATGGGTCATCAGTTGTTTACTCAATAACAATTTAAAATGGAATCACTTACACACTGTACGTGAACGAGAGGAGAAGTGAAGGCGCCGTTTAGTGCGTTTCACTCGTCGGGACTTTCGTCCTGTTGGGTTCCCTGTTGGTCCAGTGTGCGTTGAAACAATCTGAGAGTGGATCAAGCTGAGGATCAACATCATAGCACCAGGTACCAGCACCTCTGAAGCAGACACATGTTGCTGCAATGAATGAAGCGTGTTCAAATCAGATCCTTGATAAATGCAACTGAATGCGATATTTATGGATACAGCTGACTGAAGCTCACTGACAATGATCAACATGATATACCATACATCACAGTTGTTTCACAATGAAGCTTTGTATGTGGGGGGTTCTGGGTTAAGATCTCAGTCCTGACTATCCACAGTCCTTCCAGGCATATTCATGTACAATCTCTTCGACACTTTTTTCCAAATTATCAGCAGCAATCATCCTGAAATTGAACACCATATAACCTACACAGCTGACATTTTACTGCCAAATAACCTGAATGTCCAGTGCTGATAACCAGAGTTATACAAACAGTTATGAAAATCATTCAATTATACATGCCATGCAGAAATTGGGAAGACGGTATGACAAAATTTATGAATGTGTAAAAGATTCAGTTAGTTTAGATTTTTTCCAACACTTCTAATCAGTACAAAATGTTTATTACATCAGCATGTAATCTGCTGCCTAAACTGGGACATGTGAAATAATACACAGTATTGAAATCAACTATCCTGAATGAGCTTTAGTGGGAGGTCATGCATGATGTACGGGGACAGCAAATGGAAACTGCTGAACATAAATGTAAAATACACAAAAGTATTAAAGTTTACCTGAGAAAACTGCACACTTTAGCTGTAAATGATCTATGAAAGGACATGACAGAGAGACACTGTACTCATACATTTATAAATTCCAGTACTATGATCTTCCCATATACTCTGTTGGGAGTACTTTGGTACATGACAAGGAAAGGGGAACTAATATGAGAAACTAAGGTTCAGGTATTTGGAAGTACTCATGTTTAACAAAACCTTAGAAGTATATATAAACATTTTGAGTGAATACAGTTCAGGCAAGCACAGAAAACTAGAACTCTGAAAGTAAATTAATGAAGCTTCTGCTTAATATCTTGTAGTTAAAAGGCAGCACCAAAGATTATGGTCTTATGTGTTACAATGTCACAGCACCAAAGATTTTGGCCTTATGTGTTACAATGTCACAGTCTCGCAGATGGTTATGACTGTTTTGGAGAAACATTCTGTAACATCTCCCCTTAGACAATGGAGGCAGCAGGTTCTGTTAGGACACTGGTAACCACCCACCAGACTACATGCCCTCATAAACCTGAAGACCATGATCTTCCTCATTGTGCCATTGCTCAGGCAATTTGTTGCTGACTCCTCACCACAGAGGCCCAGGTTCAATCTCAGACAATTCCATGTGTGATTTATTGTCAATAAAGTGGCAATGGGACAGGTTTTTTTATTTAGTACATATGCTTCCCTATCAGTATCATTCCACCATTGCTCCAAACTCATATTACAGTCATCCACCACTGAAGCTATAAAATCTTAGCAATTGATGCAATTGCTCTGTATGTTTTTACCACCATGAAAATTGCACCTCCCATATGATTTATCAATGAATCATACTTAAAACATACAATAAAGTGTTTCCTACTACATTTCAAAGAAGCTCACTTACCTCAGCAGATTCTTCTTCAGTATAAATAGTGCAGTAGCAACAGTAGAGTGCCATATTGATTAACTGCAGTACATATAACAGGAGCAGAAGACAAAATACCCTGTGTGATGTCTGCTGGATCCACCATCGACTGTAAGCAGGCAGCAAGAACAGCCGTAGTGCTGCTAGCCGTGTAACTGTCAACAGCCCATGTTTTGGTTTGGCTTTGGGAAATGATGAACCTGAAGTATAATGAAGTCTTCAGCAAAATCATAATGATTAAAGTTCCAAATTATTAAATAAATAATCTTATAATACTGAATTAAATGTACAATATGTCCATGTAAGTTTATATCTAAATTTATAATTTCAAACACAATATCTCCAACATGTTTTGACTCTTGATGAGTCATAATCAGGCATAACATACATCAATTAGATACATAAAAACCCAAACTAAAACTGAGATTTTTTAAAAGTATGTAATAGTGTACACACTCACCACCTACTTATGTTTTGTGCCCCTGTCTAGTACAGTAAAGGTGAGACTTCTTCAGGATAGGGGTTGGGTTCATCGAATCTGATACAGTTTTATTGGTTACATCAGAATTTTTACTTTGTTACTGTTGTCTTTCTGTTTATACAGCATGGTTAACTGTTTTATGAATTAGATAGTATATATGTGAATCACTATAATTGTTTGGCTATTGATCAGACCACTAGCGCACCTCAGCAGACACCCATCCTCCTTGTCTATTAATTATGAACCATTCGCACATTCTTGTGAGGACAACCCACTATGGTATACACCTAACTTACGAAATCAGATGCTTCCTACATATATCAGAATGTTCCGTCATAGTTAAGGTATTTATTTACATGGGAGTGTCACACTCTTGTTGGTCAGTAGAGACACATCTTTTGTCACCTTGGGTTCAGTGTTTGCCGGTGTCAGGCGATTGCCCTTGCAACCTGTGTTACACTATGAGTACTTTATGCTGCTCATGCATTTTAGGAATTAGCCAACTAGACTATTATTACCTGTGTCTGGTGCTCACAGGGTATTCAAAACTCAAAGATTTCTGGAGCAATGACCTTCCACCCCGCAGTGAAGGTTTCTTGAGTGGACCTCTATTGTGAGTTTTATGATGGACGGCACGGAATCAAGATGTCGCCATTGTAACGTATACAGATGGCTTCAAACTGCCTATAACTGAAGGCTAGCAATCTTCGTGCCTTGTACACAAATGGGCAAACACTGTTTGGCTACAATAGTGACTGTAGTGAATCTTTGTCTTCATTATTATTATTGTTGTTATTGGTGGTGGTAGTAGTAGCAACAGTTGCAGTAGTAGCCAGCAGCAGCAGCAGAAGCAACAGTAGTAGTAATAGTAACCAGATAGCAAACTATCATCATGCCATTCCAACGCACTAAAGATCAAGACACAAGACTATTTTTGCTGCTCTGGATAAATGTGAAATCTGGTCTCTTACTGTGAGAAAAAAAACTGAACTGTGCCTGTTGTACACAAAATGCCCAAGAAAATATTTGCACCTAAGGGATATGAAGAGAACAATTTATGATATTATACAGCTACTACTGTAATATACGCTGGTAAAATGTGTGCTTAGATGGGGGTGTGAGGCTAGGATGGTGCAGATGAGGAATAAATACAAAATTTGAGGGGGGGGGGGGAACCTGTTGAAAAATACATGCTTGGAAGACTGAAGAGATGGCAGGATAACATTCAGATGGACCTTGGGGAGATAAAGCATAGTGGCTTCAGAACCCCAACATTTGTCAGATGACCAACTCCACATGCCTGATCACGTGTTTTCCCAAGAACACCAAAACTGAAACAACTGACCTCATCTATATATCCAGTCTTAGAGATACCAACATACCTCTAACCAGGTCGACATCTATAAGTTCTGTCTTCAGCTTGGCTGTTTTCTTGGGAACATGGGTCAGACCATGAAGGATTCGCTGCTCAATTGTTTTTTCCCACTGTTGTTTATCATATGTACCAATTTTTTTCTGATACCTGTAATGAGCCATAATTGTACCCTACACTGATTGCAACTGATTCTGGTCTAGACTGACTCTGTAGTTATGAATTGTTAAGTTTTCAAGGTGACACACACACACACACACACACACACACACCTGTCACAGATAACAAAATCAAGCACAAAAGATAAGTGTGAGAGAATTCAGCAGCATATACTTAAGATAAAATGACATTACACTTATACTGTACACAGTACAATGTCACAATGTATATGGGTAACAATTTATGAAATTTACAACTTCCACAGAATAAGTGAACTGTAATTATATCAAATTAATATAGACACAGCTGTTCAGTTTGATCTATGGGGTACCTAGGTCAGACAACAACAGCAAAGGCTTGTTACTTAAGAGTCACACTCATACACACACACAAACACATATCTCAGCTACAGACAACAAGACAGGAAATTGCAGTGGAAAAGCAATAATTATTACATACGCTGAGTGTGTGTTTGTAGCCCTATGTACCCAGCATGCAATGCACATGCACCATATTGTCATCTGAGGCCTGTCCAGCTCTACCCTTTATTCCCACATTACCTCAATAACGGCACCATTTTCAGAAAAAAAGTTACAGAACATAAAATGCATGTTTTGATTTTCTCTATGTTTTGTCACAAACATTTCTCATTCCAAGAAGAATTCAGCGAGATACTATCATAAATGTACAGTACATTGGTCGGTCTTCATGTAAAGTACCTGGTATTCTTGTCAGATTTTAATTAAGCTGGCATTTTCTTGACAGATTAAAAAACATTCAAATATGAAATTGCCTGAAAGTCCGTCCAGTGGGAGCCAAGATGTTCTGTGTGGTCAGATGGTTGAGCATACAGGACGAAGCTAATAATTGGTCTTTGCAATTTTGCAAACATGCCTAACAACCACACTTTGTCTTTGTTAGAATGACAAAACTGGTGGGAACTTAGGCCACTGACAGACATGAAGAGCACGGAAACTCTGAATTCAAGACCAACACAAAAATGATGAAAGGAGAGGAAATCACAGCTAATTTGGATGCCTGTTTTAGCATTACGTGCAAGGACATTGTGATACTTGAGTATCATATGGTAACATCAAACATGGCTTTGGCAAACAAGCAGAATGGAAATTCAAGTTTGGAAAGAAGTTTTGCAAAACATGGTTCACAGAGTCAGAACATGTGTTCAGTTTTCATGGCCTCACCATTTTAGTCTAATTACAGTGTCACTACCAGAAATAATGCACTTCAGTTTTGTAGAACATATAACAGAATATATTTCAATGCACACAATATACATTAATGGGGTTTCCCTTTGGGTCATTTTTTTAGTACCTGAACACATGCAACAGTTTCAATTTACAATATTGTTACCATTATACATAAAATGTGATTTCAAATTTATTTGTTCCATCTAAAGTAGGTTTTATTGAATGTGAATGCTAACACCAGGTTTTTCCCAGCTGCACATCAATGTATTTACTTACGAATGCCTGTCATCTACCTTATATTATTTATTCCATTTATACATGGTTCTATTCTAAACTAAATTATCATTACACAAGCACATTTACGCTCCTCAGTCATGAGAACTTCAAATCTAATTTTATTTACATATTAACTCCCCATCCCTTATTTTTAATGTTTATCTATCACTATCTTTCTTTCTCAAACAGTAAATGATTTTTCAGATTCTCACTGAGGTGCATGCCGAAAAGAAGTGTTCTCGGATGTGACAACGTGCAGCCAGCCTTCATTCCTCTCTTGACTTCAACCCTGAAGGTGCTGCAGTAAATTCCTCTGAAACACATGTGACCTTCTACCAGACAACACAAAGTCTTAGCTAACAGCTGTTTACGATTCACAACAGCATATGAAGAAATGGCCGATGAGAATAGCAAAGCTTCTCCAACATTCACATGCCGTCTGCTTGAGCTGCAACACCATTCACAAGTGCCAAGTAAAACAGCTTGAAACAGAAGCTGAAATTGACATGTAGAATTGTAAAGAAGTAGCATAAAAGAGAGTGTAATCTTATTGATGCATTCTATTTCTGTATTAAATTCCATTTATTGAAGTGGTTTTATATAGTTGTATGCTCCACGTTCTCATGACTGGTCCACATCTTGTTTCCTACAGGTTGCTTAGGCAGGTTTCACTGTAGCTTATACTACTAAGGAGCATGCTTCATTTATCAAAGAAGTGCACTTCTTACCACGTAACAATTTCCCGCAGTCCCATGGTTCAACCTGTCCCAGCCGTCTCCTGACAGAAGCACCTGCCTACATTGCAGTATACTGAACAGTCCCTGCACATAAACACATACAGATTAACTGCTTTCACTAACAAACTATTCAATACAAATGAAAGAGAAGGAAGTATATAAATTCACTGTTTCAGGTGCAAAGAAGTTAAAGAGTATATTTAGCACATCCTTGAAACTGCGCCAAGAAAATAATGTTATTGATAAAAGCCTTGACCATCACTGGCACAGATGCCTCCAATCTGTTGTCAAGTGTTATGCCTAACACATGACTTGAAGTAAACATCTTAAAAACAAATACAGTATTTAGTTATGAATAATAAATTTCAGTAACACAATAAAAAATGCTAATTTACTCAGGCTACATAATACTATATCAAAATCAGGCTCACATTCTGGCAACAGAGTACACATTACCAGAAAGATTAAGTTTCAACATGTTATATATCCAAGAAATTTAAAATATCCATATAGTATATCCACTGAATTATCTAAAAACAATGGTGACAGCTATCACTGCACTAAGGAATTATATGGGAGCATCTACTTATATCTGTGGTGCAATAAAAATATTACTTGTCAGTTTAACATCACGGTTGAGAGGTGGCCCTACGCTGTTTCATTGATGCAAGACACTTCAATAAAAATATATGTTTTTTTGTACCATTTTAGTAATAATATTAGTGCCTTAAGCAAGCATAATATGTATCCACCTGAATTAAACATATGACACTAGCTCCACGGAGCAGTCAGATGCCACAAAAAAAAATTTTCTGCTCATTACCAAAATTGAAGAATAAAAAACCAACTAATGTCACTTGATATTTTATTGTACTTCTTATAGGCTCAACATGTTTAGAGCATTACTATGCCCATCATCAGAAGCTTGCGACTATGATGTTATTTACCACATTGGTCGTGTCCTTCTTGGTTTGCTGTAAGTTGAAGGTTAGGTTCGGTTAGGCTGGAGTAGTGTCTGGGTTGCAGGCTCAAGCTTGAGCCTGCAACCCGGACACTACTCCAGCCTAACTGCACCTTACCTCCAACATACAGCAAACCAAGAACGACACGACCAATGTGGTAATCAACATCATAGTTGCAAGCTCCTGATGATGGGCATAGTAATGCTCGAAACACGTTGAGCCTATAAGAAGTACAATAAAATATCAAGTGGCATTAGTTGGTTTTTTATTCTTCAGTTATCACAATGATGCACGGTCCAATAAACATCAGGTTCATTACCAACTGTATAACAGACAATCACCTGTCCTTATTGTGAACCAGATGAATCCAGTCCATGTCCCCATGCCCTATTTCCTCAAAACCCATTTTGATACTATCCTCCCATCTATGCCTAGATCATTCAAGTGGTCTTTTTCCTTTAGGTTTCCCCACCAAAACCCCGCATGCACCTCTCTTCTCGCCCATGTGCACCATAACACACCCATCTCATCATCCTTGATTTCATTACCCCACTAATTTTTTGTGAGGAGTACAAATCAAAATGCTCTTCATTAAGAGCTTTTCTCCAGCCCCTTGTTACTCCTCCCTCTCAAATCCACACATCTTCCTCAGCACCCTATTCTTGAACACCCTCAGCCTAATTTTGAGGTGCGTCATCCCCGATGTGTTGGTTCAATAACAAAGAATTTTTTGTGTATTACACATACAGTCGAACACAACTATATTTCACCTATTAGTACAGTAGGAATACAACTACATGTTTCGGCCCTATATGTGGACCATCTTCAGGTTGTGATTTAACTTACAGAGCAGCTATACAAGTTGTGTGGGGTGTTCTTTTAGGGTATTGGTGGTTGGGTGGGGGGAACGAGATCTTGTTGTTTCAATAGTGGGTACCATGACCTAGGGCTGTTATAAGTGAATGATCATTAGTTGTTTATGCACATATGTCAAAGTAGGTTACTATTCTTATGGTAACCTACTTTGACATACGTACATAAACAACTAATGATAATTCACTTATAACAGCCCTAGGTCATGGTACCCACTATTGAAACAACAAGATCTCGTTCCCCCCACCCAACCACCAATACCCTAAAAGAACACCCCACACATCTTGTATAGCTGCTCTGTAAGTTAAATCACAACCTGAAGATGGCCCACATATAGGGCCGAAACATGTAGTTGTATTCCTACTGTACTAATAGGTGAAATATAGTTGTGTTCGACTGTATGTGTAACACACAAAAAATTCTTTGTTACCCTCAGCCTATGCTCTTTGCTTAAATTGAGGTACCAAGTTTGATATGCATATAAAGAAACAGGTAAAATTATACTTTCATATGTGAGCTCTTTAATATCTATGTTTTTAGATGGCACACAGGAAGACAAATATTCTGGATCATATGACAACAGGCATTCATCATATTTAATATGCTTTTAATTTCTTCATGCATGCTATGAGTATCTGAAATATGTATTTCATGATAGTACAGTTGCACACAACATCACAATACAATCAGACGGTTAGTTTCAACTTACTGCAGTCCATATCACACATTATCTCTTCAAGAAGTATGAATAACATTCTGACTGCAATAAGGCATGACAGCTCATCCTTTTACAAAAATCATTATAAAATATTAACAAAAATAAGATATTACAATATAAATTAATAGGAAGGTATATATGTATAAAATCTAAATATATGTCAGTTTTATACACTTATATGAATTGTACTTTCATTAATATTTTAAGATGATTTTTGTAAAAGGATGAGCTATCACGCCTTGTTGCAGTCAAAGTTTTTATTGATAGTTCTTGACGAGATAAGGCCTGACAGTGGCTTGGAAAAAGCAAAATTTGTCGATTAACAACACAACAGGACTGCTGGCTAGAAGTCAGTATTCAGAAGGTCCTGTGACCGGCCACCTGGACACAGGTTTTTCTTGGTTTCCTTGTGTCTATAAGCAAATGCTGAGATGGTTCCCAAGATTCCAAGATGCCACTACATGCTTCTCACGTAGCCCTCCAGACTTAAATTTATTAGTAACCAATTTCATATTCTGTATACATGTAAAATAACCATTGCCACCAGGTGACAACCCAAGTGCAGTTAATAAATATTATTATTATTATTCACCTTAAGAATACTATTTTGATTTGTGTTACTTCCAAATATATTAAATGTATCACAATTTCAAAGGATTTATTACTTATCTCTATGTTGTGATCTTGTCCTACATTCTTTTGACAAGACGTTAACATGTGCTCAGTCTTCCCAGCATTTGCTTACAGACCACCTTCCTTACTAGTGAATAATAAAACCTCTGTGCTTTCTATGGTATTCAAATGTGTGTGAAAGAAGCTGATAAAATTGCACCTACCTACATTTTTTAACACCACATATTTATACAAACTAATTTTATTCCATAACTGTTTGGAGCACATAGTACAATAAGAGATAGATATAAAGGAAATTTAGGAATAATGAGTGTGCACTTTCCAGAAGTAAATTTAAGATTTGAAATAAGTTTACAGTGTTGGAAAATGCAAATGATAATGTTGAAATGAATGGGGTCTGGTAAAACATGGCAGACAATACAAAAGACAGCTCAGTTTGGAAGCACAACCTACTGCACATGTTGCAGAACCTACACCAAATACATTCTAAAGAACATATGGTGAGAAAGCTGCAAACATTCAGGTATGTGTGTGTGTATTAGGGCTTGTGTGGGTGTCCAAATTTACCACAGTGCCTGGCTCTGGAGTTCAATCCAACCTACATGCCCTTGTCATATGCAATCCAATCACAGACCAACTGGAATTGGACAACACTTCAGTGAAGCAGAGGTGAATTTCCACACACTATCCATATATAAATCTACAGGCTGTCAACACTCTACTGACAGAACTTCTGAGGTTTTTAGTTATTATTTCTTCTGCATTTGCTTACAGTACAAATATAATAGTAAACAGTGTACGTCAGCACAACCACTTTATTACTCAAGGTACTACATAGGCCACATGTTTCAACTATAGATTAGTCATCTTCAGGCCTATTTTTGTCATTTGAGTCACAAGATGCTATGCACACTTTGGGATCTCATCGTGTTTACATCCATGGAATACATAAAATTAAAACATTTGTCTCAAAGGGTGTGACGTGTAAATTGTGTTTACAACAGTGGGATACATAAAATTGG
>Ga0123357_10002337_pt1 | contig 21079 bp, 11 predicted proteins | sample TergutEmb28metaG_FD_89873 | JGI IMG/M metagenome (GOLD analysis project Ga0123357, IMG submission 89873) | Embiratermes neotenicus P4 segment gut microbial communities from Petit-Saut dam, French Guiana - Emb289 P4 | ecosystem: Host-associated > Arthropoda: Insects > Digestive system > Gut ... | reverse complement strand
TCCCTGAGGATGATCTTAGGATCGAAACATGTTGGAGCGATTTTAAATGTTTTAATGTGAAATTTTATGTAAGTGCATTTGTTGGTTGATAATTAAAGTGACGTAGATCCTTGTTCGCGAATCCAGTAGCTGTCACCCTACGTCCTCAAAGTATCGGCACCATAGCTCTGTAAGAGAGAGAGAATGGTCTCTCCTTAACATTGCCATCATTACTATTTACGGCCGGTGCAATATTTGCCAAATTTAGCGTTCATCATCATGAACCTGCAGCTTTGATCAACAACAGTTGCGACTTTACGACTTAACCACCGTCACCTTAGACACTTTCGACCGTCCAAGATACAGAACACCACGTTTGCTTCTTTGTTGCTAAGTAATGATATTTACACTCTCTCGTTATAATTCGATTGTGCGTATCATACATTGGCAAAGGAACGGATAAAAGAAGATCTGTCGTAATCTGAAGTGTTACCCTTAAACTCGCTTACATGGTTGAGGAAAGCCGCGAAAAATCCTAGAAACGTCTGTCAAAATTTGTAGATTTGAACCTGGTATTTCCCTAACAGGATGCATGCGCCACTTGGCCTCGACTTCTGGCCCACGGCTAACTTCATATAAGAGAGACGTAAAAAATTCAGACACATAGACCGATATTTAAATACATGTTTAAAGAAGTGACATAATCCACCTAAGAGTACTTCAAACGTCCATAAAGCCTCAAGCCTGTACATGAATTTATTTTGTTCCTTCAGGCGGTTAGAACTATGTAAAAGGCAGCAATAAACGAGACTGTTAGAAATCTCTTATAACTAACACTGCAGTTTTTTTGACGTTTTGCTGACCGTGCATCTCAGTATATTTATCTCAGTAATTAACCAACTTGATACACGAAAGTTTTGTTTTACAATAAGTTTATTTCGTGCCTCTACATGTTTCGAGCACATGTGCTCGAAACATGTAGAGGCACGAAATAAACTTATTGTAAAACAAAAATGTTGTGCATCAAGTTGGTTAAATAACGAGATAAGCATACAAGGGTAGTTTAAAAAAAACTTGAGGAAAGAGACCGCTTGCAGTACCTAGGTGTAGAGTGGAGGATAACGTAAAAATTACCTATAAACAATTGGAAGAATTGGTCTAGATCAATGTGGTTTAGGATAGGGACTAGTGGCCTGCTCCTGTAAATACGGCAATGAGCCGTGAACTTGCATTAAATGCGGGGAATTCGTTGAATAGTTTAAGAACCATTAGCTTCTGAAGAATTCTGCTCTAAATAGTTAGTTGCATGGGAACGTAGTTTCACAGAGAAGATCAATTGCGTTCTCGGAAAAGGATTTAATTCCCATATGATTAAAATTGGTTATTCAGTAGTTGCAGATATTTTGCAAACAGAGAGAGAGGAAACGCGCCCGCACTTGCAGCGTGTGCTATGGTGTTACTTCTGGCTGTCTCTTTGTTTCTGCTGAACCCTACCGCTGCGCCACCACCAGAAGCAGCAAAATCAATACGGAAACAAGCGCCGCCACACAGGGGGTTGAGGCCTACACCCCTTGCACCCCCAGGGGCAACAACCTTTGCCGGCATAAGTGTTTTAAGTAAGAACAGCACTGATTCTGGCTTGATAGTTTTAAAAGTGCCTCGTAATTAATACCTCTGTTGCTTGATCAGATTAAAAAATTTCCATAAATAAAGATTTTATTACAACATTTGTTTTAAAATTGTAAATCGCTGAGTTAGAGCCGTCGAATAAAGCACAAAAAGTGATATCATATTATAGGGTGTTCATTTTAGTAATTAAATAATGAGAATATTCTTGATTTATACGGATCCCCAAGTATCGCTCCATTCAATGGTGCTTACAAAGCCAGTACATTTAAAAACCTTCCATTTTCCAGGTTTCCAGACTTGTTTACCGAATTTTAAAAGCACTCTTTGGACTGATTTGCAACCCGTCTCAAGGTCTGTGCACATGAACACACGAACACAGACACACCAGCAAATCCAGACACATATCCACGGTCAGGAAAGATCTAAACGCAAGATCGTAACTTTAGACGATGCGGAAACTCTAATGGGGCACTTACTGTCACTAGGATAGTAAAATCAAGAGCGATTATAGTCTGGGCATATGTCTTTGGAACAAGGAATGCATATACAGAATTCCGGCGGGGAAACATTTCGAGAGAATCCCGTCGAAACGCACAGCAGATTTTGGAAGTTTAAACCATAAAGTATAATAGGAAAATGGGGATCAAGACTGGTTTATCGTGGTATCAAAAGTCACGAAAATTTATTTATTAGATTAAAACACTTGGTGCCGAATTCCTGAAAATAGTAATATGTGGGTTCTCTTCGTAGACTCTATCAAATGAGAGCTAATCAGTTCAAGTTAATCCGTGGTGTTAGTGCTTCTCTAATTTGTTTGGTATGAACTTGGAGCACTTGACCTAGGGGACAGCTAAATATAAGGTTACCAATTTAAATATCTACCATATTTTACGGCATTTTTACATACTCTAAATATGAGAAGAGGGTAAACAGAGGAATACTGCCACAGCAACTGCTATGTACGTATATCCGTGCGCTTTAACCTTGTGTGCTGTTTGTTGTCAAAATTCAACAGTCAATTAAGAATACAAGATTTATTCGTACATGAAAAGATATCGTGCTTGAAAAGCTAATAGTCGTTCAGCTATTCATTAAGTTTCGCTTTATGGAAACCGACTGTTTATTCATTATCTTCCTAACGGTCTGCTACTGGAATCTACACTGAGCCACACACCTCGCCCATCCTATAATTTTAAGATCCATTATTACAAGAAGGTCCATTTTAAAACGAAGTCGTGTAAGATATCTTGTCTGTAAGGTCTTACGACAAAAAATTGTTTACTTATTTCTACAATCTTTCATGCCCAGTCAATTTAATTATGCTTCATTAAACTTTCGGGGGACCGCGGGGGTGGAAGGTCGCTAGCTCGATCCCAGCTGGTGTCTATGGAATTTTTTATTGACAGAAAATCCTTCCGATCGCACTGTGGCCCTGAGGTCGACTCAGTCTCTAACAGAAATGATTACCAGGAGCATTTCCTGGGAGTAAAGGCGGCCGGTGCGTAACATTGACAACCTTACCACCATCTTGTGCCGTTGTCATGAAATCTGGGAAACTTAACTTCCTGGAACCATCTGGGCCACTCCAGGCCTGTAACGGAATTGCTTTACCTTTTATTAAACTTTCAGCATAATTTCTGGTAAAAAGAAAAATATTTCCTATAGCTTCATAAAATAAAGTACATATTTTTTTATTGTAAACATTTATGTAACTTACATCCCTTTTTATGAATTAGGAAACTTCTTCTCTCCTGCGTTTCTAAATTTCAGTACACGAATCGTAAAATCATGGATATAATTATTTCCTCCATTTTTGCCTGAAAGAGCCCATACACATGGTTCATATATGTAGGACAGGGCTTCGATTGCTGACAAAACGTAGGTGACCCCTTGTTTATCACCTGTCATTAAAAAAATATTCACAACTTCATGCTTGCTATAACCGATTCCAACGTCCACGAACACTACATTCGGTCCTGTCTCTTACAGTCAAGGGAAAGAAGCAAACACGACAAATGCAGCGAGGAAATTTCAGTTTATATATATATATATATAAAACAACTGAAACGTTTTACAGTCTTGTTCTATTCTCTTTTCACCCTTGACGTTTAATCTACTCGTACAGTTTTAGACATGGCAGGTGTTCACAGTGTGATGCTTCTTAATCAAAGACCAGTAAATTTGAGGAGTTTACAATGAAGATTCATGCGTCCACCGTTTAAGTGTCGAAACGTTAGAAACAATGCCTCTGATTAGACTGTCTCACAACCTAGAATACTACAGTATAAATGTTCAACGCCATTAAACCCTCAAGTCTTACAAACCTCCAGGTGGCTTGTCAAGTACTTACAATCCCTACACTGTCATTCTTCTACTCTGTTTTACTTGCATCTTTTTTCATGATCTGTCGTTTGTTGTTGTGTAGGAAATATGCATTTGTACTGGTATTGCCCTTCTAATTTTTCTTTAAACTTCAGACTATCTGACATTCATTTCTTAGTCGTTGCTTATTCACCTAAACTAAAAGCTCAGCACAAGTTTCATTTTTCTGAACAAGGGGTTTACTTTGGTATGTTATCGCACGGAGACAATTTGCCCAATCTTGCCATTGCTTCTAAGCTACATTACATCTTGGGGAACTTCTTATGTATCGCATTCTATGCGCCTGCTTCTACCACATCCACTATGAAATATCCCTATATATGAGACCACAAGCAAGACAGCTACGTTTCAACAACGCAAGTGAAAAAGCCTGCAACATAATTCCACACTTGAGCTTAATTCTACTGTCTAACATATATATATATATATATATATATATACACATAATATTCCGTGGCTGTCCCCCTCAAAATTTCATAAATTCACTGTAAATTAATAGTCGCCCGTATTTCTATTAACATTTCATTGTGTTTTAATAAATGAAGTATGGTTCAAACATGTAGTTGTTCCATGTGAAAAGATGAAATCCTTCTTATGTGTTGAGACGAGAAAGTACCATCGCACATTCATATAGTACGATTTTTAAATGCTCCACGTTGACCCTTGAAATACCACAATCTAATCTCATCAACCCAAGTATCTGTCTGAGAATTACACTAAACATAAATGACGTCTAGCAATGCATACCAACAAGCACCTCGCCAGCTTCTTATGCAACCCATTTGAAACGACTTCGGGAGTCTGGTCCAGTGAAAAAGTTGGGTAATTTGTGGAAGAATAAGAATTTGCAAACACAGCAGTGTTTCGCTCTGTGATTGCTTTACTTACTTTTTTTACCCCTCTTTCAGGTCTTTATGTTAGTCGTAAAGCTCGTTTCACCCTGTTACTTTCTCCACAGCTGAGATATGCGCTCTTCTGGGATATTACGCAACGTCGGTAAGGAATTATTACTACTACACGTTGCATAATATTCCAGAAGAGCTCATATATCATCTACTTCATGGCGGGAACCTAAAATCACGCACGTTCTATAGTGTTCTTAAAATTGTTTTATTATTATTATTATTATTATTATTATTACGTTCCTGTTGTATTTTAACCACCTCCTCCCTCTTTTATTTTCTTATTCGTCTTTACCTATATTGAAAAAAGAGTCATTTTATAATTTCCTTCTAATCTCTTTTTTCTTAAATTCTCCATTCCTTCTAATTCTACATTATTTTTTCACCCTTCGTTTTCAGAGTCTCTTTTTTACTTACGTTTCATTCCCCAGTGTTCCAATTTATATATTTTCCACAATCAGAATACGCGTAAGTTTCCTTGGCAAAATCTAATGCTTGCGTTCACGGTGCAACACGTAGAACACCCACCCATCTACACCTTCCCCCACTCCACACACACAAAAACATTATTCCAATTCGTTTCGAAATTTTAACAATTCAAATAAACACGCGGTACACTGAAAGCCCTAAACTTCACAAAGCCGTAACACATACCCATCTCGTGTGCTGTTATTTTTTCTTCAATTATTTCCATCATGTCTCCCCTTGAACAAAATCAGCTCGTCAATAAAAGTTGTGTGTATCCGAGCGAAACTGAGAGGCAGTATAGGATTGCAGCCGCTAATTGGCCCTTATAACAGGAAAGGAGAAAGAACGCCAACTCAGAAAGGAACTGGTGGAAAAGGAGGAAAAGAAATGAATAGAAAAACATAGAATGCAAAAGGTTCTAACCATAACAATAGAAACGCACCGCCTGTTAGGTCGTTAGAAGTTTCCAATATACGCTGATTCAAAAGAGGTTGAGAACGGGAGAAATAAACGCGCATTTGATGGAACAAACTGTAGAATGTGCGCATGCTCCAAAAATATTCTCAAATATACTACACAATGATAAAATCTTCACGACATAACTAAACCAGGATAATTTACGAGTATCTCCCAGCATTTTCGACACCTCCTAAAAGTAGGATAAAAGAGTTTCGGTTTTGAGGAATCTAGCTCGGTAAGGAATTTTGTTTTTCGTTTTGGAGTATCGAATCTGGCGGCATATATTCGCGTACTCTCCTAACTGAGGCAGTTCGTGTATTCTGTGAGTTTACCCACTGTATAGTACCTAGAATTAGGGCATTATACTCAGTGCCCCTTAAAATATATCGTATCATTTTAGCATTCGACGACATTTATTTCGACATACTGACAACATTAGATAAATCATTTTTACAGAAATTGGTAAATTATCTTCATCATGAGGACGAAGTTACAACAGTGCCTGTCTACCTTAAAATTGAACTATATGAAACAAGGATAAAGCAAATGCTTGTTTGGTTCAGATTTAAGTAATTTTGCGTTTCCTTTCAAAGATTGGCATTTCAGTTCAGGTACAGAAATTTCCAAATACAATTACAGTTTTTTATTGCCTGATATGTCCAATTTACTATTATTATAAAAGATAATATTCTCCTTGTTTAGGCCATGAAGGCACATAAGGGCATCAGAGGTATAGTTCCACTCATCTCCATCATTAGATGGAGGTGAGTGGATGGAGGTGAGTGGATGGAGGTGAGTGGATGGAGGTGAGTGGTAGACTTCACGCCCCAGTCACGCTACCCCCGAGAAAGAACCCCAGTACATAGTCAACACGAGGCTGGGTGGAACCCAAAGATGTTCTGGACGATTCGGAAAAGAGAAAAAAGTCTTGCTTTCAAAGGGATTCGAAACCTATGCTCTCCAGCTCGTAACCTAGTCGCTACACCCGCTCGCATATTATTACTATTATTATTAGTAGTAGTAGTAGTAGTAGTATTCACAGTGACACAGAAATTGAAATTGAAGTTACTTAATGTGGCTTAGCCCAAGTCTCACAATCTTATGTGTCTTCTGAAGAAGAGGTCACAAAGTGCTTCCCTGAATATGCCCGAGACAACTGCGTGTTGTAAAGATGCTGTGATATTAATCTAAAGAAGTAAAACAAAGATAAAGCTGAACAATAGGCTCTGCTAAGAAACACGACCACAAAGAGGCGTGACGTTTCCCATATGGTTCGTCTGCCTCTACTGGCGCCGACACTGACTGGCACAACCACTCTATTTCCGGCAGAAATCATTCATATGATATTAATGTACGTACTATATGTTACATGCATATCTTCGAGAAAGATACTAATTAAGGGACAAAATTAGGAGCCATTTTGTATTGTAAATGATAGTGTTTTCATCATCTTGTTTCTCCTCGGATATCTTCCTCGCTACTGGCGACTCGTCATTTCCTCTCTTTGTCCACGTACCGTGAGGGTCTTAGCGTCAGCTCCTCAAGCCGGGTGAATGGCAAGTAATTAGATTGTTAATCAGCCTTTTGTAAAACTTTTAACGAGCCATTTCTTAGTTTGTTTCGCTACTGGCATTTTCACAGTCTTTTGTTTACTTTTTATCTTTATCAAAAGAATTCCCTCTTTATACACTCAAATCTGATTTCCGATAATTGTTCAATTATTTCCTTCTGAAAACTTGTCGACCAAAACGTAAGCGAAGATTCTCATGCACCAGCATACTGATATTACTGTAGAGTACTCAAGTGAAAAAATAATAAAAGACTAGCATCCTTTATGTAATAAAAGATGAGATACAAAAAATAGGAAAATTAAGTAATAACTTTCCCATCTTGCAGAGATGAAGCAATTTCTTTGGTCTTGCCCTCAGAGAATGGAAACTTATTCTGTTCCATAAAGGGACCGATATTACGTGCCTCACTTTGAAGCACTCTTTTTCAAAAGTCTTATATTCAGATTGTCAATGCTTGCAACGTTGCGCCATTACATATTTGTTATAAGGCATTTCACTGGACTTCAGAAAAAACTGTGAAGTATCCAGTATATTGGAACGAAAGAGTTCAGTCCACTTCAGAGTGATGGGGCCCATCATATAATGAGACTTCTCAGTGGGATTAAACAGGTCGTGAATAATAGATAGTTTTTATTGTCCGGCTACAAAATTTGTGACAACAGCAAATGAACAAATGGAATAACTGAATAACATAGAGCCATAAATTTTTATGTTTTGCTTACCGTGCATCTCAGTATAACCTAAGTAACTGACCAACTTAAAGTACAAATTCTTGTTTTATAATCAATTTGTTATATTCCTCTACATGTTTCGAGCAATATTATGCTCATCATCAGGAGGTCAAAATTATATTATACAGCATCTGGTATCATCATACTCAGTAGGTGGCCGTCCGGTGCACACATGTGCACCGGACGGCCACCTACTGAGTGTGATGATACCAGATGCTGTATAATATAATTTTGACCTCCTGATGATGAGTACAATATTGCTCGAAACATGTAGAGGAATATAATAAATTGATTATAAAACAAGAATTTGTACATTAAGTAGTTCAGTTACTAAGATTATAAAGTCATAAAAATGTATTTGGCAAATAGACCTATGTCTACTCCAAACTGGAATAATGACCGTCTTATCACTCGCTCGCACATTCGCTTGCTCACTCCATGGAGCAGAATTCTTTTTCCGAAACTAAGAATTTCTCAGCTACTAAAGGAACTTCTTATATTTTAAGGAATCCGGGAATTTATTACTGCGTTCACAGTTATTCACGAATATTTCACTCCCAATCGAAACCTAGGTTCTTCAGTAAGCCTCTGACCTCCAAAGTTTTCTACCAAACTTTTGCATATACCAGTATTCCTCGTCTCTCCCAAACCTACCAGTCTGCAGTAAATCTTATTTCCCTTAATTTTAACAAAATAATAAAAATAATAATAAATTTCAATAACGCGAATCTCGTCACGATCACATTTTCTCCAGCTTCACGCCGCTTTTTCCATCTTATGCCCAAATATTTTTCATCGCCATCGTGTTCTCAGATACCCTGAAACTGTATTTCCCTTCAGTAAGAAAAAGTCTCACACCTATAAAAACAGACACAATTATATTTTGTAGGCCCTGTTTTATTATTTACGTTTTTAGGTAGCGAATAGGAGAACAAAACTTTCTGATCTAAGAGATATCAAGTATTACCCGAATTTAATCTGCTCTGAAATAAATTCAATATTGATTTCTTCCTGCTGTTCGCAAATATTTACATTTTCCACATTTTCAAAGGACTAACTAATGATCTTGAAATCAAGAGAGTAATTTTCTTCCCCGACACTTAGCATAAAGAAATGCACAGTGACAAATGCGATATAAAACAGAAGATATGTCTGTAACTCCTGTGTGGTTATCAGGTCTGATAATGGTTAGATTTAACAACAACCTTAATACACATTGGTGATGTTGAAAAGTAATCGGCACTGATCCCTCGGATTATTACTATATGCAGCATTCACTCAATTATTCTCACACCAGCCATTCTTTTTCTATAGAAATCCCAGCAGCGGAACTCCCCTTCTCCAACCTCTCCAGTCGCTAACCCCCTCCAGTCGCCGAAATGCTCATTACGTCTTGAGAAGGGAACACGAGAAGATGGAAAATATGAAGGAAAGCAAATGAAAAGCAACTAAGAAAATGGAGGAGCGTATGACAAAGACAGGAGATATTACTATTTCTGTCGGCTATGAAAAAAAATTATAAAAACGAGTCATTTCATTTCGCCATGTCGAATGTGACTTTCATACTGGAGTTTTTGTGGTTTGAATCCCCAACCGCGACAGGATTAGTCTACACTTTGTTTGCTCTCCTCACTTCTTCCAGGCGAACTCAAATACTTGTATTAACTTCAATTAGCCCATCACCACATTATCTGCTATTCACTTTTCAAGAACACGTGTGTAACATTCACAGTGGCAGAACAGCTCTCAGCAGCCACAAATTGCATGCTGTGGGAACATACACCGACAGTCGCTGCCGTGTGGATAACAATCTTCACATCAGATACCAGGCCACGACCACTTCCATCTGCATCTTCCCAAGTTAATATTCAGTAATCTTCCGGTCGTCCATCCACACAGCATCGACCCCAGGTCAGTCATTATGGGTCTGTGGTGGACAAAATGGCATTGGGACATGGTTTTCTCCAGTACTTCAGTTTTCTCCTGTTAAGTATCTTTTCATCAATGCCCTATATCTAGACTGCATTAGTCTACCATTGGCGCTATTTAACCCCAGCAACTGGTAAGTAAATACAGGTAGATTTTTTGATTTTGCCTTTTCACAGCATTACTGGTGAAAACTGAAGCGTTCTCGAATGACGGATTGATTAGTATTTAATTACCGACGTTTCGAAGAACTTTTTCTGCCCCCATTTTTAAGGTAGTCCACGGCTGAACCGTCGATTGGAAATTAGTTACCAAAATTTCGGAGGAAGTAGCTGTTTTCATCTTCGAAGTATTTAATATTTTGTTGACCGTGCATCGCGATATACGAGTATCCGTACAATAAGAACCAACAGGATGCACTATTTACTTTCAATTTATTTCAATAATTAACCTCTACATGTTTCGAGCAGGTTTACTGCTCGAACATGTAGAGGTTAATTATTGAAATAAATTGAAAGTAAATAGTGCATCCTGTTGGTCCTTATTACACGGATCTTCGAAGTAGTCAATGTAATACACATTACCAATTGACACGGAGTCATGGAAGTGGAGATCATTTTCTAAAAACGACACTAACTTACTGTAACGAAACATTTACGTTGACACAATAAACCCCACATAAAGAGTGGCCCTCAATTTGTACTTCATACACACACAATATCAGGTTGCTAAAATCGGGACAGTTGACGTGCGTGGCACATGTGGTAAACCTGCGGAAATTGGAAATGAAAGTATTCTACATTTCAGACTAAAAACGTGATAAGTTTAAATTATGTTATTTAGGCATAGATCGAAAGCTTATATTAGGATGTATTTTAAACATATATAATTGAAGAATATGGATTGGATTAATCAAATTCAAAGCAGAGTCAAGTAGCATGCTTTCTGGTTTGTGGTATATTTTACAGTGCCATCAATACGTAAGATCAAACAGTGTCGACGGTATGATGTCAGGTAAATTCAGAAGTGAAAAGAATTAGGGAGAAAGGGATCGTGACCTTGGCGATTTCTTGAAATGACTTAGAAAAACCACGAAAAATGTTGGTCAGGACGACCAGTGTCTCCGGTCGAGGTTCTAATCCAAGACCGTCGGAAAAGAAGTCTACAGTGTTACCCCTACAACAGCCTGATCGGCACAAGCTCTTGTAAACACGACAGAAAATCATCCGTTTTCGCAAAGATCAGTGAATTTCCTGCCAAGGTAAGCTGAAATTATCGAGGAATATGTCTCATACATTAAGTACAGTGAATTATCACATCAAGACCACGAATTAGTCTTCGCTAAGCCATTGCACTTGATCATTCTACAGTCGCCTTAACGGTGATCTCCTTTACAAGGATGGCATTTCAGAACTGCTACTTCTGTTGTATAGAAGTATGTCATCCTTTCGAATGACAGTGTCAGTGTGAAGTGACCGAGGTGAACATGGAAAGGAATAAAACGGGAATTGGTAGTGTGCTTGGAGACAAATTCTCCATTACGTTTCGAAACCATAAAAATAAATTATGATTAATCTCACTCACCACAATTCTGTGTTGATAGGGCAATCTCTTAATCGCTCCAAATAGCACACAGTCTGCTTTCACGGTATAACTGGGACACAGGTGTGACCATATGGAATTTAAGTTAGCGGGATAAGAGAACTGAAACCTTAACATGAGATTATACCGTTTTCTCGTTTGGATAAGTAACCTCTTCTGTCGGCATATCACCGAAACTTCATACCTCGATAAAACAAGGAACTGACTTAGATTTAGTAGTTATGGTTTGATTTTTTAATATAATGGAAGTTATCGGAATTGGAATATGTAGAATCATTCTTCAGTACCCTGTAGCTTACATATATAAAAACAAATGTAAATGTAAAATAATACCATAATATAGACAAACAACTAGATGCAACAATAATAATTTTATTAACAATTTCGGTCAACTCAACATGTTTCTAGCGATAATTTCGCCCATCCTCAGGAGCACTAGCTGTAAACACAGTCTAGTGCTCCTGAGGATGGGCGAAATTATCGCCCGAAACATGTTGATTTGAATGAAATTATTAATAAAATTTTTACTGTTGCATCTAGTTGGCTGTCTATATTATTGTATCAATGATGCACGGTCACACGAACATCAAACGTAAAAGAAGGGTTGGAATTGTTTTACATTATGACATTAATTCTTTGATATTCATAATACGCTGACTTAGTTAAAACAGAACTTAAGATTCCAATGAATGGCATTCATCTAAGTTACGTACAAAAGTTCAGTTGGTACCTCGCACAGAATATGGTTTCTGTCCACTATATGGATCAATCGATCGATACCCTTTAGAGATATCCTTTCTATTTATTGCAAAAATCCGTCGAAAAAAGTAAGTGTGTGGCAAAATGTAGAGCTTTTAAATGTCAAAGAATTCGTAAAAATATTTGCCACTGGGAGGCCGAATGGTTAATCGTCTAAACCCGGGACATCCAATAAGCGAATCGAGGTCAAATACAGCCCACCTGATCCCAGTTTCTGGCAAATCAGAGGTGTTTATAAAACATTACTTGTTTAGTCAGCACAAGCGAAGAAATATTTCAGAGGGGCCCAACCAACAAAAAGTCTTTTTTGTATTACTGCCTCAAATCCATATATTTTAGATATTTATTTTTATTAATAAAATTTATTTGTGTTTGGTACAGAGATGAATTTCCGATTCTGTGGACCCTACAGAAAGCACACGAACACTCCTGAATTAACCAGCAGTCATTACATGCCACTACAAAGCAGTGTTCAACGTGCACGTAAAAGGAAGAGCTTAATAAGTCCGTGGAGACGAGACTTCGTTGAAAAGATGAGAGTCGTTCAGCTAGTTGAGACGATATCCACGTTTGATGGAACCTAAAGTGTCATTATAGCATTCACAAAAACAGGTCGTTGAAACCCACCCTGTACCATTTGGAACCAGTGCATAACAAACACACTATTTCTTTGCGGGTTTCTATGATATTTTACAACATAAGACTAGGTCTTCAGGTTTATCGACTAAAACTTCCTTATGCATTTATCTCCTTTGCATGTTACATGTCCCTCTCGTCTCGTCCTTCTTACGTGGATGTCCCTAATAATATTTTATGTAGGATGTCATTTATGTAGCTGATCATCACACAACTTCCTTCAGCCTCATGTTATAGTGCCTGTATATTATTAAGCCTATATCACATTTAGTTAATTCAGTAATTGTGATTATGCGCATATCTTCAAATTATATAATGACTGAAGAATAGTTGAAGAATAAAAAACCAACTTGATGTCACTTGCTATTTCATTTCACTTCTTATGTACTCAACATGTTTCAGACATTAATATATCCATCATCAGGAGCTTGCGACTATGCTGCTGAATTACCACATTGGTCGTATTGTTCTTGGTTTGTTGTGTGTTGGAGATTTGGTGCGGATGGGTTTGAGTAGTGTCCGTGTTGCAGGCTGAAGTACAACTTCAGCCTGCAACACGGACACTACTCAAACCCAACCGCACCAAATCTCCAACACACATCGAACCAAGAACAAAACGACCAATGTGGTAATTCAACAGCACAGTCGAAAGCTCGTGATGATGGATTTATTAATATCCGAAACATGTTGAGCACATAAGAAGTGAAATAAATTCGCAATTAACATCAAGTTGGTTTTTTTATTCTTCAGCTATCACAATGATGCACGGTCCAATAAACATAAAATATATAATGACTATTAAAAAGTAATGGAAGATATGAAAGTGCGATAGTGATGGCCCAATTTAAGGCAGCATTTCGGTATTTCTGTGCAAGACACGAGGGGTAACACAAGAACTTCCATCCCTGTGCCGCCCTCCTGACCGAGAAAGTCACCCAGGACCCAACATGAACGAAGCAGGAAGGCTATACACTTGACAGATGTGCTCGTTTCCTGCGTCTTAGGTCCACATTATCTCCTCATTACTTTGGCTTCATCCACCCTTAGCACATGTCATTCTCTTTCGTTGGTGTGAGAGACCAAATGACAGAATACACAAGAGAATAATAAACTAAAATAACACTGGAGTTCAAGGCAGCTTTCTAGTTTTGTGTCACTGAAGTAGGCACCGATTGGCTGGCTGTCTTTCATAACCGTGTTCAACTTTCTGAACAGACGAAAAGACCAATGTGAAAATCAATATTTGGTTCACGGTCCATAAAGCATTCCAGAGGAAGAGGATGATCTTGTTTTGGCAATTTGACAGGGATTTTGCAAAGAGAAATCTAGAAGTAAGTTTGTACTTGGAGAAATTCTAGCTGTGAAGTAATCCTGTTAGAGGCACAACAATTCTAAAGCCTGTAGCAGGCCTTGTTGTCAATAAATCTGAAGTGGAAGTATTATTGTTACAGACATTCTGATGTCTTCAGATCCGCAAGAAGTGAGACTTCATGTGGGATTATTGTAATGCTCAAGTCTGGCTTTCTCATGATGGAAATGATAGTACGTCACTAGAGTCATTTAACTGAAAGCAATACGATCATAATTTTGATGATGATAAAACATTATGTCAGCCAATCTGAACAAGACAATGTGCGTGTAACGTAATATCAAGGCGCCTTCGTGTAGCAATTGTTGTAGTGGAAAAACAATATCACATGTCCTGAAAGCATGTGTTTGTAGACTTAGGCACCCAGCGCGAAATGGGTATGGGTCACATTTTCATCAGTGGCCGGCCCGGCTTTATCATATTTTTCCATATTACCTCATAAAGGACACGATTTTCGAAAAAAAAACATTATCGAACATAAAATGTGCGTTTTGATTTTCTGTACATCTTTTGTCCGAAATATTTCTCATTCTAAGTGGAATTGAGCGAGATATGATCAAAAATATATATTGATCTTCATGTAAAGTGCCCGTTATTCTTGTCAGATTTTAATGAAACTTTAAATTGCGCGACAGTTTTTTTTTAAATACGCAAATATCAAATTTCATGAAAATCAGTCCAGTGGGAGCCGAGTTGTTCTGTGCGGACGGACGGACAGAAGAACAAACATAACGAGGCTAATAGTCGCTTTTCGCAAGTTTGCGAAGGCTCCTAAAATAAGATAACAGCGTTGTGAGTTTTGCACTGAGCAAGCATTTCGAAGAACTTCTAAAAATTAAGCAACTAAAATGTACAACCCATTCTATTGTACAGTTTACTATTAACGAGTTAACTGGGTTATGGGCCGCTCTTTATTAAGGTTACGGACATTTGAGGTGCGAAACCTTGCAGTTTTGTACAAGTCTTTCCATCTTTTCGAAAGAACCAGCTGTCGCTATTCTCAGGGTGAAGAAGGTGAAATCTTCTGCAACATTTATACCTACCCACCAGACTACACCATATCACAGCCCAGAATAAGACAGGAATGTTATTACAATCTCGTAAGAACGGGAAAAATAAACTCAGATTTTAGGGTCTTGAGGCGTTTTGGTATCCCTGTCGAGCGACGATTAAGGAGGCTCAATATGTCCGTCTGTTCTTCTATCTGCACCCATGTAACAAATCCAGAACTTCTGACGTTCAGGTGACCGTGCATCGTGATAAATTCTTACAATAAAACCAACTAGATGCACTAATTTCTCAAATTTATTTTTGGAATAAAACTCTACATGTTTCGGACAGTTCTTCTGTCCATCATCAGGAGTTTTTCACTGTACACACAGCAATGGTATATCATACAGTTATGCTGACTTGTATGACATACCATTTCTGTGTGTGCAGTGAAAGACTCTTGATTATGGACAGAGGAGCTGTCCGAAACACGTAGAGTTTTACTCCAAAAATAAATTTGAGAAATTAGTGCATCTAGTTTGTTTTATTATAAGAAGAAAACGAGAACTGTTGAACAAATCCACATTAATTCTCATATCGCAGGATTTTAAGACATCCATTTAATTTTCATTAAAGCTAGAAAAAATAATAGTATAATTCACAAGAAGATTTACAAACAGTTCTGTCCTCATCTGTAGCTTGCATAGGCTTGGTCTACTAGTGTCTCAAAGTTCAATAAATGTCACTATGCAATTCGTTGCCTTTATCCAGTAGCTAAATTCTGAACTACATAGTAACACATCTTATGTAGGAAATAAACAAGAAATTCAAGTAAAAATGTTTAACTGAACGACCTAACAACGCTGCAGATGTTCAAATAATTTGTGTCACTTTACAGTAGTTTCACGTCTCCTTATCAAACTTCACAATTAATCACAAAAAAAGTCACTCAGAGAATTCGCCTCTCTAAATTCTGTTAGTCCGTAGGCTGATTATGTTAAATATTTCAGATTCCGTGTTTCTTCGGACACCTGAATACTGATGACGGGCAAAAATATAAATCATTTAAATTAAATAAGTAAAGTTTAATCGAGGACAGTATTTCTTGGGACGGTAGGATTCGCCCAAATTTTCCAGAATATAACCTGCCTTTTACAGTACTAGAAAGTTTATTACGTTCTACGAAATTTAGCCTACTGTATGCCAAATAAATCCCTTTACACCATCACGTTATACGTCTTAAAAATCCAGTGTAACAGTCTTACTGCACTCCCATCTGTAGTGTAACTTTTTCCCTTCGTGTTCTCTGAATTAGTCCAGCTTATACACGAAGAGACGGAAGAGAAAGCTGAGGAAGTGTGTGTGAATGAGAGTACCTGGGTCGAGAATCGAAGCAGGGAGTAAGAAGCAAGAATAAATCCAAATACGGATGATTTCTATCCGCGTTGCCAAAATTGCCAAAAGCGACTATTAGCTTCGTCATGTCTGTCTGTCCGTCCACACAGAACAACTCGACTCCCACAAAACGGTTTTTCATGAAAGTTTATATTTCACTACTTTTCGAAACCGTGTCGGGAAAATACAAGTTTTATTACATTTGAAAGAAGTAAAGAGTTCTGTACATTAAAACTTACACACATTTATGATAATTGTTCGTTCAGTTCTTCTTAGAATGAGAAACTTTTGAGAAGAAATTGTACAGAAATGCAAAACACGCATTTTATATACAATAATCTTTTTTGTTCGAAAATCGCACCGTTATGAGATAATGTGGAAAAATTCTGTAAACCCGGACAGGCCACATGTGGCAATATGGCGCATGTACTTTTCATGCTGGATAGCTAAGACCACAGACACACATTCAGAATATGCCATATTGTTGCTTGTTGCACGGCAACAATAGTTACGCGAACGCGTCTCAATGTTACGTTACACGTACATTGCATGTCTTGACTATCTGTGGTTGTCCAGTGTCTCGTTTAATGGCATTCTGACAGCTCCAGCTAAGATTAGAAGATAAGCCTTTTTCTGTGTTGTAGGTCAACATATATTGCTGGGGGATCTCACGTTTGATGGCGATTATGATTAAGGATCTTGAAAGGGCAAGGCAATCATTTGGTATAAATTCTACCGCTAGTTCAATGTGTTGCTGGGAACAGTGACCTCAGAGAAATGAGTTACGTAAAGAAAGAAAAGGAAGCAATAAAACTTTTATAATAGATAATGAATATAAGGGGAAGGGCATATAGCTAAAGAGGTTATGTCCTCCCTAGATGATAATAATAGGAGTGATAATTGGAGAAGCATTCAAAAGCGTTTAGATGACAGACAGCTGTTTGCAAACACTGCAGCATTCCAAACACCTGGCTTCAGTACTATAATCGTGATAAGGTTTCAAGTGATCCCCGCTTTCCTTCACTCAACCCTTTCCCCGCCTCCATTACCGCTCTGTAGAAAAATAGGAGTGACAGAGTTTACTGAATTTACGATTCATGAGGGGTGAACTGAATGGATGTAGGCAGCGACCACATTTGGAAGAATGTGCTACTGTGTATTGGTTTAAGAGATGCAAGATGCACACGTTTGATTGGTGTTTCCTCTCCCTTATCTATTTTGTACATGTCTCAAATTGTGTGGAGCCAGCTTACTGTCAACTTTGCAGTTATGGCGTTTTGGTTTCTTCAAACGCTACAGAATTCCTAATTTGGGTTTACTCCATACTAGCTCGTTATCGGACCATTCTCATTGAACACTTCAAAGCCTTAGGTTACTTTCTGTACCATAAGGTTCAACATCCAAAGTACCACATTCAGTCCACAGACTGCAGTGTTCCCGTGTTTTGTGTAGATCTCAGAACAAACAGCGGTTATTTTTTCTGCCATGCTCAGTGTGCGATACGAAGTGGATCTTTAAACATATTTAAAGTTAATTTGTGCCTTAAACCTTTAACCATAGCTCGTTTTCCCAATGTGTTTGTTGTGCCGGGCTGTCGTGCATGCGATAATGAACTATCGGTTCCATAAAATTCAGCGCGATTCTTGACCAAGAGATAATCTATTATTTTCTTGAAAAGAAAAGGCTTTGCTCTCTGCAGTTAGTTTTTATTCTGCTGTATACAATAACATAATACTAACTGTAAGTCCGCCGTTACAAAATCCAGATAATTGACTTCCTGTCTTGTAATTTTGTGTAAATTTCGTGACAAATTTCACAAATCTACTATGATTATTCTAAAAGTCACTTACACTTTCTGTCACCAACCAGCTCCACTGACACCAATGCTCTCTAAACATTATACTCGTTGATATTCAGTAACAAAGAGGAAACATTTTCAAATTTATTTATCGACTCATGGGACTAAAAAGATGAAACTTATGTAATGTTTGTGCATTCCAATGGGATGTATGGTACCCTGTGCAGAGAAATAAATGTTTTGTGAAAAGTAAGTAAGAGATGCATGTGCCGGGATGTAAGGTGAAAGCAAATTTGTTCCTGTGTGTGCCATCAAGGCATGTGGGGTAATGGACTTATAAAACACTTATTCTTAAAATCATTACTAAAGGGAGGTGCGTGATCAGGTACACGTCTCAGCCACTTTAGCGCTGGGAGGACAGCGCTGGTAAACATTAAAAGTTCGGGTGGTCCCCAGAGCCGAACCAAATGCTGCGGACGAGACACAAACCTCGTACTTCTGCAGGGATTTGAATGAAATCCTTCGGTTGTCCAGCTCGTAGCCTAGTCACTGTGCCGACTACACTATCCCGGCTCCACCAGGAGGACCAAATTAAATCATAATGAAATAAATTTATTCGCAGAGTACAACCAACAAGATGTAACGTTTCACAATTTATTTATTTCTGTAAGATGCTGTACATGCTTCAGACGGTTTTCCGTCCACCATCAGGAGCTCAAAACTGCACATACAGCGTCAGGTATTTGTCAGACCAATACTGATACCTGCTGCTAGCCTGGCCAGGCTAACAGCAGGTAACAGTATTGGTATGACAGATATAAAACGAAGGCGTTTCGTGTTAGTATGAAAGACCAGGGTTATTGAAGTGGCAAATTCAGTTTGTATAATTAAAATCAAACTCCAGCCCCTAACGGCAGTGGAACAACGGTTTTGGTTCTTTATGAAAGTTATCTTGGGTATCGTAACTTGAGTTTCTCTGACAGGATTGTGTTAGCAGGCCTGATCTAATATAGTTTGCATTACTAAGAAGCGAGAAGTGTTGCTTACAGCCAGGATTATGTCTGTCGTATTTCCATTTAATATTTTGATCAAAGCGTACAGTTTTTGATAACAGATGTTAAGGAATAGAGGTTTTATAGAGCCGTGTTTGAGAAAAACAATACTCGGGAACCCGTTCTGTTTATATTCACGAGATTATCATCGGTAAGACAATGGAAAGGCAGAAATGACTGATACATGGTGATGCCGCTATGCTACCCTGATTGTGCAGTACGTTCTCAAGTGTCTCGTGAACCGAGATATTAAGAGAAAACGAGAATCAGGAGAGTAGCAGTGTACTCTCTAGTTAAACAAACAAACAAACAAAAGGCGCTGTAATCCAGCGACATGCTGTAAACAAATAAATAGAAAATGGCACAACGAAATCCTGTTCATTCCTTCACAGATGTCAAAATAGTCCTTTGACGTGCCCGCTTCGGCCGAAAATAGACCATTCTTGTTTCCACCAAAACCTACCTCAGCTTCATATTAGTGCAATTTTCAATATGACCACCTTGTGTAATAAACAATTTTTAAATTCTCTTAAATGAAATCATTTAATATTGCTCAGTGAATTACTTTGTCTTCCTTTTCATCTAATGAAATGAATTATGTGCTCACGGTACTACGTGTGTCTTAGTTACACTGAATTTTTTCCTTGTGTACTTGCCTTCCAGTTTACAAATACACGACAGGCGATTTCATAATTGCACTTACATGCAACCGATGGAAGCACTAATAATAAGAGTAACGTTGACTGCACGTAGGTTGAACAGCGCATATCAAGAAAACTCGTGTTGACAGACGTGCTTTAAGAGATTGTTGGTTTTACAGAATATATTGTTAGAAACTGTAAATTACAGAATTTATATAAAATTCTATGGAATTATTTTGGACCAGATGCAAAACGCACTTTTAATAAGCACTGTGTTTCACGAGTTCCCGGATTTTACTTCCTTTCCTTTCGGGAAAAGAATCTCATCGTACCCATGTCGTTCGCTGAATGGAATAGTGGCGCATTTTTCGATTGTGCCTCTATTGCACTCAGTGACCGATATGCACTTGTACAATGTATCTTTCGGAATAATTAACCCATTTTTTAAATCTTTCTTAGAAATGCCGTTAATAACATGTTACAACACATAAACGTGGTTTTGTCAAGGCCGTAAGTCCTAAATGTTTTATACAGCAGCCAAACTGGGGTACGTCAAAGGAGATCTCACGTTACTTCCTTCCATCCTTCTATCGCGACCTAATTACCCCTTAGCCATAGAAATCACAATGATAATACCATAACACATGTCTCAGAAGATGAAATAAAGTGATAACAAAATAAGAATGAATTATTGGAACTAATCTGATGTTCCTAATTTGATCGTGTTATATGGCCCACGTAGCCTAAAGCAACCTCATTTGGTCAAGAATTATATAACCTTTTACGTAAC
>Ga0123357_10002336_pt1 | contig 21083 bp, 18 predicted proteins | sample TergutEmb28metaG_FD_89873 | JGI IMG/M metagenome (GOLD analysis project Ga0123357, IMG submission 89873) | Embiratermes neotenicus P4 segment gut microbial communities from Petit-Saut dam, French Guiana - Emb289 P4 | ecosystem: Host-associated > Arthropoda: Insects > Digestive system > Gut ... | reverse complement strand
CGAGGGCGGCGTCGCGCGAACCGTAGATGCGGGCCGGCCCGCTGAACCGGCGGGGACGGGTGTCCTCGACGGCTAGCTTGAGCACAGCGCCCTCGGGGGCGAGGGACCCGCGCAGCACCACGATGGTGGGGTGGTTCGCGAACGGCCGGTCCGCGGGCCGGATGACTTCCTCGTCCCGCACGACGGCCGAGTTGTAGATCTCGCCCGCCGTCCGGCCGAGCAGATCCGTGGCCCGAAGCGGATGTGGCGGCTGATCGCGCTGTTGAACACGGTCGGGCCGCTGGCGTGCTTCCGCTGGGGCCGGCGCCGCGTGGCACAGCAGTAGTCCCGCGTCGGCCCCGCGCCGCAGGGCGACGGTGCGGTGCCGACGCGGCGCAGCGGCAGGCCTGCTCCGATCCGGCGCCGCGAAGCGACGGTTCGGTGCCGCGCAGTGCTGGTGGTTCGAGGCGGGGACGGGCACGGCCCGGTTGGCGGCCGTGGTTATCCACCGGCCCTCGCGTTGTCCACAACCTGGTTCAGCCCCTGGCCCCGGCCTTGGGTCGCGCCTAGCGTTCGTGCCATGGCGCGGCTATTCGACTTGACGGCTCGTTTCGGCGGCTGGCCGCGCCGCGTCATGGCGTTGTGCTGCCTGCTGCTCGCCGTCGGCAGCGCGCTGGCCGCCCGGCCCGCTCCCCGACGCGGTGACCCTGGGCGGATCCAGTCCGTGGTGGTGCTCACTCGCGACCTTCCGGCGGGCGCGGTGTTGGCCTCCGCCGACGTGACGGTCGCGTCCTGGCCGGTGGCGCTCGCCCCTCCCGGTGCGCTCGCCCGCGCTGAGGACGCCGTCGGGCATCGGCTCGGCGGAGCGATGGGGGCGCGCGAGCCGGTCACCCGGGCGCGCCTGATCGGCGCGGAGCTGACCACCGGGCTGCCATCGGGCACGGCTGCGATGACCGTGGCGCTCGCCAGCGCCGGCGCCGCCGACCTGGTCAAAGCCGGCGACTTCGTGGACTTGTTGATCGGACCGGCCGGTGACGGGTTGGCAGGCGGCTCGGGTGGCGCCAGCCAGGCGCGCGTGGTCGCCGAGCAGGTGCGCGTGCTGGCAGTGCTCACCGGCGCCGGGCCGGTGGGTCAGACTGAGCTCGCGGTCGCGGTGGATCAGGCCACGGCGCTGCGGTTGGCCGCAGTGGCCAGCCAACCGTTGCTGGCCGTGGTGCGCGGCCCGCCAGCCGGGTGAGCTCAGGTGGGCTCGGGTGAATCTCCCACCACTCTCCTCTCGCCGCTGATACGTTCGTGGCCGTGGCTGTTTGGTCACTCCGGGTCAGTGAGATGAGGTTGCCATGCTCAACGGCTTCAAGAACTTCCTGATGCGCGGCGATGTGGTGGTCGCCGCCGTCGGCCTGGTGATCGCCTTGGCGTTCAGCACGCTGGTCAAGGCGTTCACCGACTACGTGATCAACCCGTTGGTGGCGGCCACGCAAGGCGGCAGCGCGATCGGCCTGGGCTGGCAACTCGGCGCCTCGGGCAACAAGGCGACCTACCTGGACATCGGGTCGTTCATCTCCGCCGTCGTCTATTTCGTGATCTTCATGGCGGTGGTGTACTTCCTGATCGTGGTGCCGTACAAGCACGGGCAGAGTCGCCTTGGGCGGGTCGTGTTCGGCGAACCAGCGCCGACCAAGACGTGCCCGGCCTGCCTGTCCGACGATCTGCCGATAGGCGCGAGCAGGTGCAAGCACTGCGCCAGCGATCAACCGGCGGTCACCACCACGGGCTGACGCGCATCCTCCGCGGGACCGATGCCGAGGTTGCGGCGCCGGTCGCGGGCATGGGCGAACGGCTGACCGAAACCACCTGCCGCCACGCGACGAAACCGGGTCAGCAAAGTCTTCGACCTTGCTGACCCGGCCCTTGGTGGTGCCTGCACGCAGACCAGATGCTGGCCCGGACATGCGCCTGGTGAGTGCTCCCGATGCGTCATGGTGTGAAAGCAACGGGTCTCGGCCTCATGGTCGTGCCACGAAGCTCTCGTCTAGCCGTGGCACAGTTGTCAATGCGACCTCCAAAGAGACGACCGTGCCGACTGCGCCCAGCGCGGCGCTGATCACGTTGACTAGCGTGACATTCCCGAACCTGCCGGACTCGGCGCACCGGCGCGGCCGTCGCTCCCGCTCGTTCCAGTCGCGGCCACGTGTGTCCTGAGTTCCCACGGGCAGTCAACCGCCTTGGATGTGCTCGAACCGTGAGCCGCTGCCGGAAGCGCTCCCAGATGGTCATCTCGGCGCCTGCGACAGCCTGGCATGAGTCGTGCCTGGCTCGTTGGTTCGCGGGCGGTGCCGGTGGGCTCTTGGCGTTCTCGACTAGGCGAGGTGATGGTGTTCGTTCTGGCCGTATCTTACGTCCTGGCCGTTTCGGGGGTAGGCTCGGCGGCATGGATGACACCCAGCCCCGTCGCGCCAGTGAGCGCACGGAGAAGACGGTTCTGCCACCGAGTGACGTGAGCCTGATCGAGGAGATTGAAGCGTTCCTGGCTAGCTATGAGACGCAGGCGAGTCTCATAGCGCCTGACGGCACGCGCACTGACATCCCGCCACAGGTCTACGACGTGCTCAAGCGAGTGGTGTTCGCGATGGCTAACGGCTCGGCGGTCACTGTCGCCCCCGTGTCACTGCGGTTGACCACCAGTCAGGCAGCGCAGATCCTTGGTGTTTCTCGCCCGACGCTGGTTCGGTTGCTGGAAGATGGTGCCGTCCCTTACGAACAGCCTCGTCGGCACCGGATCTTGAGGCTGGATGACGTTCTTGCTTTCAAACGCAACCAAGATGTTCGGCGGGATGCTTTGCTTGCGGAGATGACGCGGCAGTCTGCAGCCGACGGCCTTTACGATGAAACTGCGGAGATGTATGCCGACGCACTTGACGAGGCCCGCCACGCCAAGGATCTGTGATGTTTTCGGCTTTCTTGGACGCTAATGTGTTGGTGCCCATCGCGTTGACCGACACTGTTCTTCGTTGTGCCCAACGAGGGTTATTTCGCCCGTTGTGGTCCACGCGAATTCTCCTGGAAGCCAGGCGGGCGGTCCAGCGCATCCATCCCTATCTGCCTCCGGCCCGAGTGGATTACCGTTTCGCGAATATGAGCAGCGCGTTTCCGGAAGCCGACGTCCGCGGCTACGAAGAGATTATCGAGCGAGTGTTTCTCCCTGACGCCGACGATAGGCATGTCGTCGCGGCGGCATACAAGGCAAGTGCGGATCTCATTGTCACCAATAATCTCAAAGACTTCCCGGCTGAGGAATTGTCGAAGTTTGCCCTGGAAGCCGTTGGCGTTGACTCCTTCCTGCGCGACATGCTTGATCTGTACCCGGACGACCTTGAATGGGTGATCGCTCGGCAGGCCCGTTCTACCAGTAACCCACCGCTGACCGATGCGGACGTGCTGGAAAGTCTCGCTCGCGCCGGGGCACCCGGATTCGTTCATGACTACCAATGCCTCAGGCTTTGATCACAGCCGTGAATGGCACGCGTGACGAAGCTCTGGCGGTGCTGGACAACCCGCAAACATGGTTTCGCTCCCCGACCGGCCAGTGCTATCCGGTTCAAGATCAGTGAGATGCGTCGGGATCGCGTCCAGCAGGAATCGCTGTCAAGGGCGTGGCGGCGCCAGCGCGGCGCCGGGACAGCTTTGGGCGCACGCGCGCTTCAGGACAGGTGATTGACGACTCACGGGGTCGTCCCGGTGTCAGCGGTCGTGGTGGGGCGGGCGTTCCCGCTCGTACCATTCGCGGCTGCGCCGGTCCTCGTCGCGAGGGTCGGCGGTGCGCTCGGGCAGTTCGTCGTCGGTGACCTCGGGCAGCACCGGCCCGCGATCCGGGCGCCGCGCGGTTGGCTCGCTCACGCTGGTAAGTGTCGCGCGCCGCGCCCCGCCGGGCCGTGAACGGCGCGCGTGGCCGACCGGGCCGCTGCCGGCCGCCATCGGTGCCCGTGGCCGGGTGATCCAGCGGGCGCCGTGTTTGGATGGTCGATGTGGCTGAGGCGAACCAGGACGAGGCGGCGGACGCGACGGCGGAAGCGACGGACGCGGTGGGAGTGACGGTGACGGTGCGCTACTGGGCGGGTTCCCGGCGCGCTGCTGGTTGCGCCGAGGAACTCCTCACCGCGAGCACAGCCGGCCAGTTGCGGCGGATGCTGGCCGGGCGGGACTCACTGAGCGCGGTGATGCGGGTCGCCAGCCTGCTCATTGACGGGATCGCCGCTGCGGACGACACCGTTCTGCCGGCCGATGCCACCGTCGATGTGCTGCCTCCGTTCGCCGGCGGCTAAGCGGTCGCGCGGTGAGCGGTTGCGGGCTGGGTCGTGATGGTTGACGTGAGCGGGCGCGCCCGCCAGCGCGAGCCGACCCCTAGCGATGGGCGGGGTTGATGGCTGACGCGAGCGAGCGGCCGACCCGCACCGTGCTGGCCGTGGACGGCAACTCCTTGGTGCACCGCGCCTACCACGCGTTGGCCGGCGCCGCCGGCAGCCCCACCGCGCGCACCGACGACGGCCAGCCTGCCTGGGCGGTGCGCGGGCTGCTCACCCAGCTGGTCGCGGCCGTGGAACGGATCGAGCCCGATGTCGTGGTGGTCGGCTTCGATGACCCGGCGAGCAGCCTGCGCCGGCAGCGCTGGCCGCAATACAAAGCCAACCGGGCCGCCAAGGCCGACGCGCTGGTCAGCCAGTTGCGGCTCGCCAGCGAGACACTGCGGGACCTCGGCGTGGCGGTGGTCATCCCGGAGGGCTTGGAGGCCGACGACGTGCTCGCCTCCACCGCGCGGCAGGCGGGCGATGGCGGCGCCGCCACGGTGCTGGTCACCTCCGACCGAGACGCGTTCGCGCTGATCGACGAGCGGACCAGCGTGCTGCGAATCATCAACGGCGGGGTGCTCGCCTCCCCGATGCTCACCCCCGCGCGGCTGGTGACGCTGCTCGGCGTTCGCCCGGACCAGTACCGCGACTTCGCCGCGCTGCGCGGCGACCCAGCGGACAACCTGCCCGGGGTGCGCGGCATCGGCGCCAAGACGGCGGCCAGGCTGCTCGCCGCGCTCGGCTCGGCGCGCGCGGTGTTCGACGACGCTGCGACCGGTGGCGCGCGGGTGCGGGCCGCAGCCGGGGCCGGCGTCGCCCGGCGGTTGACCGACCCGGCCGCGCGGGACGCCTGGGAGCTCGCCTGCCAGGTGATGACGATGCGCGCCGATCTGCCGCTAGGGGTGGACTTCGCTGCCGCTGCGGGATCGGCTGCGGGTGTTGATCAAGGGGCCGGCCCGGGCGCGCTGCCGTTGGACGCGGAGGCGGTGCGCGCCGTCTACACCCGCTTCCGGCTCCCATCGACCACCCGCGCCGCGCTGGCGGTGCTGGCCCAGCAGCGAGACGGCGCGCCACCGCGTCCACCAACGCTGCAGGGGTTTGCCTGCGCTGAGCAACCGTTGCCGCAGGACCGTCGGCCAGTATCCATTCGGACGGTGCCAAGATCGTCGCAACTTGCGCTGTTCTAGCGTTGTTCGGTTGGCGGAATCCTCGACGTGGGTTCCTGGCGGCTCCCGCCGCCCCGGGGACGGCGCCGACGCCGGTACCGGCGCTACGGGCAGTTCACCCACTCGTCGGTGCCGTCGGCGAACACCTGCCGCTTCCACACCGGCAGCACCCGCTTCACCTCGTCCACCAGGCGCGCGCAGACGTCGAACGCCTCGCCCCGATGCCCGCTGCTCACCGCCGCGACCAATGCCGCGTCGCCGACGGCCAGCGGGCCGACCCGGTGGCTCACCGCGAGACCGAGCACCCCCGGCTCGGCGGCCAGCTGATCAGCGACCTCCCGCAGCACGCGGCCCGCGTCCGGGTGCGCCTCGTATTCGATCCCGACCACGGCGCGACCGGCGTCGATGTCGCGCACCACGCCGCAGAACACCACCGTCGCCCCGGCCGAGCACCGGGCCACCGCGCGCTCATGCGCGGACACATCCAGCGGCGCGTCGGTGACCGCGACCAGCGCCGCGACCGGCACCTCTTCGTGACTCACACGCCACCTCCCGGATGATGGTCGCCACCGGCGAGCTGATCGATGATGTGCGCGAACAGTGGGGCCAGCACCGCCAACCCGTCCCGGACCCCGCCGGTCGAACCGGGCAGCGTCACCACCAGCGTCCGGCCGATCGAACCGGCCACGCCCCGCGAGAGCACCGAGGTCGGCACCCGCGCCGCCGCCCCGGAGCGCAGCGCCTCGGCGATGCCGGGAATCTCCCGATCCAGCATCGGGCGCACCGCCTCGGGCGTGACGTCAGTGGGGGCGAGGCCGGTGCCGCCGGTGGTCAGCACCACATCCACGCCCAGCGCCAGCGCCGAAGACACGGCGGCGCGGATGTCGGCCACGTCGTCGCGAACCACGGCGCGCGACAGCACCTCCTGGCCGGCCGCCGCCAGCAGCTCGGCCGCCAGCTCGCCAGAGACGTCCGCGCGCAGCCCAGCCGCAGATCGGTCCGAGCAAGTGATAACCGCAGCGCTGATCGCTCGGCTCCGCGCTCGTTCCGGTCCTCGGCGCTGCTCGCCTGCGGGTCCTCGCTCGCTGTCGCCTTCGGTGCTCATCGCGACCACTCGCCGCTGCGCCCGCCGGCCTTGCGCACCAGACGGACGTCGGTCAGCGTCGCCGCTCGGTCCACCGCCTTGACCATGTCGTAAAGGGCCAGCCCGGCGGCGACCACCGCGGTCATCGCCTCCATCTCCACCCCGGTGCGGTCGGCGGTGCGCGTGGTCGCGGTAATCGTGACCTCAGCCGGCCCCAGGTCGAGCGCGACGTCCACGGCGTGCAGCGCGATCGGATGGCACAGCGGCACCAGGTCCGGGGTGCGCTTGGCTCCGGCGATCCCGGCGATGCGCGCGACCGCCAGCGCGTCGCCCTTGGGCAGCCCGTCGCGGCGCAGCAGGTCGATCACCTCGGCGGTGGTCACGAAACGTCCGGCGGCCACCGCCTCCCGCACCGTGACGGCTTTGGCGGAAACGTCCACCATCCGCGCCGCGCCGGCGGCGTCGACATGGGTCAGCTCAGGGACGGGTCGCGCGGCTTGCGGCGGTTGCTCTGGCACGTCGCCAAGGCTAGTGGCGGGCCGTTCGACAGTCGCGATACCACCCATTCCAACGTCCGCTTAACACGGTCGCGAGAGTGGCGCGACCGGCGACTATTACAGGATCATCACGGCTCAGCATCAACCTGTGAACAAGCCTAGTGGTGGGCTGGGAAATGCGTGTACCGTGCGGGCCGGTCATAGTTTCACGAGTTTCGACTGGCCAGTACCACACGGGGGAGCCCCAGGGCGCTGCGGCGAAGCGGATGGAGAACGAAGACCACGGTTCCACGATGGGTGGAGCCGGCACCGAGGCGCCAAGCAAGGAGTGCACGTGGCACAGGGCACTGTCAAATGGTTCAACAACGAGAAGGGTTACGGTTTCATCGCCGTGGACGGGGGGCAGGACGTGTTTGTCCACTACACCGCCATCCAGGCCGATGGTTACCGTTCACTGGAAGAGAACCAGCGGGTTGAGTTCGAGGTCGTCCAAGGCCCGAAAGGCCCGCAAGCCGACGCGGTGCGCATCGTCGGCTGACAACGCCGCCGGGCCGGTGCGCGGGTCACGCCGACGCGCGGTTCAGCCGGTCCTGGCGGTCTGATCAACAACCGAATCCGTCCCTGGCCCGGCCCGCCCTGTGCGAGCTGGGCCAGGGCGGTTCAGTCGCGTCGGCGGCCCCGCGCGACAACCTCGCCTTGCACTCTCGCCCCGAGAGTGCTAAACCTTGGGTTGGCACTCGGCTAGGCTGAGTGCCAACGCCGCCGGCTCGGTGAGGCGCTGAATGGATGCGCCGTCCGTCGCGGGCATCGCAGACGGGGCGTGTTGTTCCACGACCGCGCCCGCGCGCGGCCCGGAGCATCCATAAGTCCATCTACGAAGGTAAGGACGACACCGCATGGCCAAACTGATCGCGTTCGACGAAGAGGCCCGCCGTGGCCTCGAGCGCGGCATGAACACCCTCGCCGACGCCGTCAAGGTGACGCTTGGGCCCAAGGGCCGCAACGTCGTGTTGGAGAAGAAGTGGGGAGCTCCCACCATCACCAACGACGGGGTGAGCATCGCCAAGGAGATCGAGCTTGAGGATCCGTGGGAGAAGATCGGCGCCGAGCTGGTCAAAGAGGTCGCCAAGAAGACCGACGACGTAGCCGGCGACGGCACCACCACCGCTACCGTGCTCGCCCAGGCGCTGGTCCGCGAGGGTCTGCGCAACGTGGCCGCCGGCGCCAACCCGATGGCGCTCAAGCGCGGCATCGAGAAGGCCGTCGAGTCGGTATCCACGACGCTGTCCGACGGTGCCCGCGACGTCGAGACCAAGGAGCAGATCGCCGCGACCGCGTCGATCTCGGCCGCTGACTCCTCCGTCGGCGAGCTGATCGCCGAGGCGATGGACAAGGTCGGCAAGGAAGGCGTCATCACCGTCGAGGAGAGCAACACCTTCGGCCTGGAGCTGGAGCTCACCGAGGGCATGCGCTTCGACAAGGGCCACCTGTCGGCGTACTTCGTCACCGACGCCGACCGCATGGAGACGGTGCTGGAAGACCCGTACATCCTCATCCACGAGGGCAAGATCTCCAACGTCAAGGACCTGCTCCCGCTGCTGGAGAAGGTCATGCAGGCCGGCAAGCCGCTGGCGATCATCGCCGAGGACGTCGAGGGCGAGGCGCTGGCCACCCTGGTCGTCAACAAGATCCGCGGCACCTTCAAGTCCGTCGCCGTCAAGGCCCCGGGCTTCGGTGACCGCCGCAAGGCGATGCTGCAGGACATGGCGATCCTCACCGGCGGCCAGGTCATCACCGAGACGGTGGGCCTGAAGCTGGAGAACGCCACGCTCGACCTGCTCGGCCGCTGCCGCAAGTTCGTCACCACCAAGGACGAGACCACCATCGTCGAGGGTGGCGGCGACGCCGACCAGATCCAGGGCCGGGTCAACCAGATCCGCGCCGAGATCGACAAGAGCGACTCCGACTACGACCGGGAGAAGCTGCAGGAGCGGCTGGCCAAGCTGGCCGGCGGCGTCGCGGTGATCAAGGTCGGGGCGGCCACCGAGGTGGAGCTCAAGGAGCGCAAGCACCGCATCGAGGACGCCGTGCGCAACGCCAAGGCTGCGGTCGAGGAGGGCCTGCTGCCCGGTGGCGGCGTGGCGCTGCTCAACGCTGCGGCGACCGCGTTCGACGACCTGGGCCTGTCCGGCGACGAGGCGACGGGCGCGAACATCGTGCGCACCGCGCTGGAGGCGCCGCTCAAGCAGATCGCCGTCAACGCTGGCCTTGAGGGCGGCGTCGTGGCGGAGAAGGTCAAGAACCTGGAGGCCAACCACGGCCTGAACGCCGCCAACAACGAGTACGTCGACATGTTCGAGGCCGGCATCGTCGAGCCGTGCAAGGTCACCCGCTCGGCGTTGCAGAACGCCGCGTCGATCGCCGCGCTGTTCCTGACCACCGAGGCAGTGGTGGCGGACAAGCCGGAGAAGACCCCGGCCGCGCCCGCCGGCGGCATGCCCGGCGGTGACATGGACTTCTGAGTCCACCCCGCGGCGGCGCGGCAGTGAAGGCGCCGCCGCGGCGCGAAGTCGCAACCCGGAGTGGGGCGGCCCCGATCAACGGGGCCGCCCCACTCCGGCGTTTTCGTAGCGTCGGCCGGTCCAGCGGCGTGACGTGTTGGGTCAGCGTTGGGTCAGCAGTGGGCCTGCGTGTCGCCGGCGGGCAGCGCGGTGACGATCTGGGCGGCGGCGTCCACCGCGGCGGACGATTCCACCGAGCCGGGCAGCTGAATGTGCGCCGCGATCACCCACCGGTGGTCCACGATGGCGACCACCCAGGACTCGGTCAGCGGCGCGCCATCGGCGGACTGGGCCTCGGCCGTGCCGGTCTTTGCGGCAATCTCGCGGCCGGGCGTGGCCAGGCCGGTCGCGGTCCCGCCGCGCACCGCGCCGAGCATCCCGGCGTAGACGGTCTTGGCCACGCGGGCCGGCAGCGCGGGCCCGACGGTGGCGCGCTCGGTGACCGGGGCGAGCTTGGCTCCGTCGCAGACGCCCGCGATCACTCGCGGTGCCGGGGTGCGCGCGGTCGAGCTCAGCGAGTGCGCGATGACCTCGCCGACCACTGCCATGTCCAACACGTTCGCCCGCATGTCCTGCTGCCCGAACGCGGTGCGGGCGGTGTCGCCGAGGTTGGTGGCGTCGGTGAGCCCGGTACTCAGGTTCAGGGCCGAGCCGCCGTCGTAGGGGAGCGGCCGGTCCGCGCCGAAGTACTTGTCCGCCACGGCCTTCAACCGGGAGGGACCGAGTTTGGTGCCCAAGAACGCCGCCGTGGTGTTGCACGACTCGATCAACATCGTGTTGATGCTGGGGTCGCCGCAGGTGAAGCCGTCCTCGTTCTGGACGCTCTGCCCGTTCGGCAGGGGGACCAGTTGGGTCGGGGCGCCTTGCGAGGACACCCCGTAGATCAGCGCGGCCGACGCAGTGATCATTTTCGCGGTGCTGCCAGGGGCGAACCAGTCCAGCCGGGAGCGCGCGGGCGGCGGCCCCTGGTCCCAGGTTTCCGGGTCCGGTTCCTGCGAGGAGTACAGCGCCAGCAGGGATCCGTCTGTGGCATCGAGCACTGCTGCCTCGCCGCGGTACTCGCCGATGCCGTCGCTGGCAGCCCGCTGGACCTGCGGATAGATGGTGGTGACCACGTCGGCGGGAGTCGGGTCGGTCGGGCGCAGCAGCGACCCGAGGACGGCGCCGTTCGCGGCCCCGCCCGCGACGAGCAGGTTCGCGGTGGTCGACTCCAGGCCGTACTGGGCGAAGTTGACCTGGTCGAGCATGCCCAGGTCGGCCATCTCCGCCCCGCGCGGGTAGACCCGGTTCCCGTCCTTCGACGTGGCGATGACCGCGCCGGTGGCAGCGAGGATGCGACCCCGGGGGAGCAGGATTTGGTCCCGCGTCGTGATCGCCGGCTTGACCAGAGTCACCGCCAGGCACGCGACGAGCGCGACCAGGATCACCGGCCGCGCGAGACGACGGGTCGCCGCGGCTGGCGTCCTGCCGAGCGGGTCGGCCGAGATCGCCCGGGCGTTGCCGGAGGCGGCCAGCAGGCCGACGATGGAACCGAGCATCAGCTCGGTGGGGATGACGCTCGACCCGGTGACGACCAGGCCGGGCACCGACAATCCGGTGAGCGGCAGCACCCCGAGCACGGCCAGGAGGCACCACCCGGTCTGGATCAGCATGGCCAGCGAGAGTCCGAAGGCGATCGCGCCGTCGCTGGTGCGCCGGGCGCGCGACGCGACGGTCAGCCCGGCCAGCGCCGTCGTCAACGCGACGATCGTCGCGCCGAGAGCGAGCGCCCCCAGATCCGCGCACAGAATCGCGGGCAGCTCGTCGGATTTCGCGACCGGGACCGTGACCGCGAACGGCGATGAGCCGATCCCCCCGCCGAGCAGCCCACCGGACCGCATCGCGTTCAGTGCGTGCGCGGCCTGGCCGACGGGGTGCCACAGCGCGCGGATCCTCCCGGACAGGAGCGTGTTGGTGGTGACCAGGAGCAGCCCCGCGACCACGGCCGCGACCAGCGCCCAGCCGGCCGCGCGCCGCGTGCGGGCGGTCCACGTGATCGGTCCGAGCACCTGGACCAGCACGGCCACGGTGATGACGGCGGTGATCAGCGCGGGGCCGAGATCGACCGAGGCCAGGATGGCCAGGTAGCCGCACCAGGCGAAGCCGGTGATCGCCACCTGCGCCACCTGGTGGCTCGCGCCGAAGGTCCGAGACATGATGCCCAGTCCCGCGTCCCAGGCGACCAGGGCCACCCCGACGATGAGGGTCGGCCTGGTGAACTCGCCGATCTGTAGGGAGGCCGGGCCGAGCGCGAGCTGTCCGCTCGCCAACGCTAGGCGGCCCTGGATGATCGGGGCGAACCGCAGCGCCAGCGCCACAAGCACGGCGCCAGTGCCGACCCAACCGGCCATGCCGGGTTTGGTCAGCCGCCGCCAGAGCGCCGAGCGCACCAGCGTGGTCATCGCGAGGTAGGCCCCGGCCGCCGCGACGCCGAGCAGCGTCAGTCCGCGCCCGCCGGTCCCGAGACGCGCCTCCAGCAGCGCGCCGACCGCGACCACCGCGCCGTACACCCGCGGCACGAAGCTGAAGTCGCGCGGCGTGACCAGCGCGCACATGATGGTCAGCGCGCCGGCCAACGCCGCGGTGCCACGCGCCGCGACCATCGCCTGCGGGCCGCCGACCAGCGTGACGGCCAACACCACGCCGGCCGCGACGGCACCGCTGCGCAACGCCGCCGCGGCGACGCGCGGCGCTGTCCTGTCGTGAGCGATCGGATGGGCCGCGGTCATGAGCGCATCAGCCCCTTGAACCATGTGGCGGACATTTGCCTTCACCTTTCGGGGACATGACCTGGTTGTGAGACGACGTTTTCACCGAGCGAGCGCCAATGCCATTCGCGGCGCCGGCTTCCGTCACGCCGGCACCCGGTGCGCGCGTGGCAGAAATGGCGGTGGCTCCGCCGGGCCATTCGCCCGGCGGAGCCACCGCCATATTGGGGGTTGTCGCTTATGCGATTCGGAGGCGGACGCTGCCGTCGTCGACCAAGGCGATCGAGTCGCCCTTGGTGATCTGCGTGGGGACGCCGGAGGGCAGTTCGACGACGCCTGCGGCGCAGCTGAGCGTCGAGCCGAGCTTGGATTTGTCGACGGCGGTCAGAACCTTGCCGCGCTCGTCGTATATGACGGTCAAGTGGTTGCGTGACACCCCGGTGTGCTCCGCCGGCACCACGATCGCGCAGCCGGGGTCCCGGCCGACGGTGGCGGCGACGCGGCCCGGGCCGACCGGCGTGGAGCACAACGTGGTGCCGTCAACGACGAGCTTGACCAGCCAGGAACCGCTCGGTTTGCTCCCGTTGCGCGAGCGGCCGGCCGCCGTGGCCCCCGCGCCCGTGGTCGCTATGGGGCTGCCGAGGGCGATGTGGCTGGTCGTCGTCCAGTCCGTCGGGGTCTCGATTGGTCCGAAGCCGGCCAGCACCGTGGGCGAGTCAGCCGCCACGTAGTTGATGACGATCCGGTCGTTGGCCTTCAACGTCGCGCCCCGCCGCCGCGCCTGCCGCGTTCCTTTGGCCTTCAACTTCTCAATCGCTGCGGCGCAGATCTCCTTGTTCACCGTCCGGGTGCTTGAAAGGTCGCCCTCGGGAAGGCCAACCAGGAAGAAAGACGGTTGCAGGTCTGTTGATCCGACCTGTTTCGTGCTCGCCACCCCGGCGGCGGCGACGGCGTCCGGGATATTGATGCTGGACCCACCGCCGGCGCTGGAGCCGGTGGCAGCGGCGCCGCCGTGAGTGGCGATCCAGTCGCGGAAGCGCTGGCTGCGGGCCGCCGCGATCACTCCCCCCGTAAGCACGATCAGGATCAGAACGGCCAGGTTGGACATTGGCGCTCACCTCTCTGGGAAAGGACGGACTTCAGTGAAGGCCACGCTTTCACCGCCCAGGGTCATGAGCCAGTTGTCTTGCCGGTTTCCGTCACGCGACCCAGCGCGCATCACCAGCCGACGGTCAGGGCTGATCGCCCGATCGCCCTGGCGGCCGCGTCCCCCCGCGCTGTCTCGCCCTTTCGTTCCGCAGGCGGCCCGACTGGACGCATCGGCGCTCAACCCACCGGCCCGCTGAGAAGCCACCGACGATGAAGTACACGGCCGCCACCGCTAGAGCAATCCCGCCCACCGCATGCGAGTCCAAGGACCAGGCGACCATGCCGACGGCAACGCAGGCAAGCGCGCAACCCAAGCAAAGGGCCGTCCAAACCGTCAGCGGGTCAACCCATCGTTCCGGACGGTGCTTGCCCGACCACACGTCATCGGCCGGGCTCGGGGACTCCGCCTGCGGTTGAGGAAGCGCGGTCCTGGTGGGGACGGTGGGTAGAGACGCCATTGCCGACAGCACGGGGGTCGTTTCTGCGGGGTCGCCCCCACCTAGACGCGTCAAGCGATCGGTCACCGTGTCCTGGCCCGCGACGAACTCGGAGAGATCGGCCCCCTGGAACAGCATCGCGTCGAGCGAGCACGCCACCCGCTCGGGAAACTTGCGGGAGAGGGCAACCATCACCGCGTCCGCGACGGCTTCACGCGGTGACTCAAGCCACCAGCAACGGATCGCCGCCTCGGCGAGCCTCGTCCACCCGAGGCGGACGACCTCATCGGCGCTGCTGGGCACGTCCAGCCACCAGCCGGAGTCAAGGTCGAGGCCACCGGGGGAGGCGTCCACGAGCAGCGGGATCAATTCGCGAGCAGACACCGCCCTGGCCCGGTTATGAGCGACCAGGCCCTGAGCCGCACGCACCACCGCCGCGTCGAGCGATTCTTGCGAGGCACCGCGAGCGAGAAGGGGCCATCGAAGCTCGCCGTTCCCTTTGGCGATTTCTTCGGCGAGCGTGGCGTGCACTATGGCGCGGACCGGCTCCGCGCCCGCCGCCGAGGCAAGGTCCAGCACTGAGGCCGCGTCCGCGGAAAGGTGGTTGGTCAACCCCAGGAGCCGGCGCACGGCGCAGTCCGCACCCTTTCGGACCAGCCACGCGGTGGCGGACGGTGCGGCGAGCACCTGATCGACCTCCGCGGCGGACAGCTGGGCCGGATCCTGCTCGGTCAACCCCTCGATCCGCGCCCAGTAGCACAACTCGTCCACTGTTGCCAGACTGTCCGGCGCGGGGCATCGGCCCAGCGCCAGCCGCCCGGCGACCAGCCGATCGGCAACGCCCAGCAGGTCGGCCGCGCCCGGCACCGCGGTCAGACCCGGCAGCTCGTCCGCGTTAACCAGATCCGCGAGCGCACTGGCTGGGGGGCCGTCGAGCGACAGGATCACGCCACCGGGCACTGCGGCCTGATCGGAGAACGGTTCCCTGGTGCCACAGATGAGCGCCGGCGAACTGGCCGGTGACGCCTCGAAGGAGGAGAACGTCACCCCCGCGACCAGCGCGGCCGGAAGCGTCTCGAAGACCGCGCCGAGCAACTCGTCCAAGGCCGGCGCCTGGCTGATGAACACCCGGACGCCGGCGAGCCGCGCGAGCAGCACGGCCGCCGTCGCGCGGCGCAGCGGTTCCGGGCCGACAGTTGGCGCGATGGCGCCGACGTCAGTGGCCGGCGCGGAGGGCTGGGCGGTCGGCAGCGCGGGCAGCGGGACGGTCGGCAGCGCGGGCAGCGGGACGGTCGGCAGCGCCCGGTCCACCGGCGCGTCGATCGGCCAGTCGGTCAGCAGCCGAGCCGACTCCCGCAGCGCCACCAACGGGTGCAGGCTGCGTGTCGGGTCCAGCAGCGCGTGGGTCAGTGAGCGGCCCGGCCGCCCCGGTCCGTCCTCGCCCAGATAGGTGCGCCGCATCAGCACGCGCCCGATCGGCAGGTCGACCAGGGCCACCGAATTCGGCGCGGGGTCATCCGCGCTGACATAGCGCGCGGTGCCTTCCCGCAGGAGCCGGACGGCGCTGCGCAGGCCGCCGGTGGGGTCGGTCGGCTGCGGCCAGCCCAGGGAGTGCGCGACGACGCCAGTGCCACGACCGGTGATGGTGTTGTTCGCCCAGGTCCAGACCAGCTGCTCGCATCCGACCAGGCCGCTGCCCGGGACTTTGCGATCGCCGGCCGGTGCGGTGATCCCGCCGCCTGGGGCCGTCATGGCCGCACCCGGCCGGTGGGCGTCTCGGGCAGCGAGCCGGAGGCTCCCAGCATCAGCAGCAACGGGTCGAGGATCCCGACCGGCGCTCGCGTGGAACTGAACTGCGCGTTGCTGACCGCGACAAGGTAGGGCTCGCTCATCAGATTGATCACCCGGAGCAGGGACTGGGCGTCCTCCCCGGAGGCGTCCATGAACCGGTACAGGGCGTCGCCGTTGCGCACGATCTCATCGAGCACTTCCCGCTGCGACTCGTTGGCGTAGTGGCGCTCCTGGCTCACACCGCCAGGGAACTCGGGGAATGGCTCGTAGCGGTCGGCCTTGCTGAGGACTATCGCGGTCAACGGCTTGGGCCCGACCACGGTCTGCGTGCTGTCGTATTCACGGACGTTGTGCAATCTGCGGCGCGCTTCTCCCGCGGTGCCCTCCGCGTCTTGCCAGTCGCCATCGCGCACCGCGCCGGGTGACACGAAAACCAGTCGGAGATGGGTCCAGCCGGTCCCGGGCATCGAGGTCTGGATGTTTTGCAGGTCCCGGGTGGCTTCACCCGCCGGATCAAAGACCAGCAAGTTGGCGAAAGCGTGGTCGGAATTGTCCGACTGCTCGCTGAAGATCTCGAAAACCACCGGCTCGTATTCATCGCCGCCGCTCTGCTCACCGGGCTGCGGCGTTGGCTCCTCGCTGGCGTACCGGCGCTCCCAAAGCGGTTCGGAGGCTTTGTCCAGCCGGCCGGTCAGTCCGAACGCCGCAGCGGCGGATCCGCTCTCCAACTCGCGTTTGAGGCCGCGCACGTAGCTGCTCTTCCCGCTGCCGGTGTCGCCGAGCAGGACCATCGCCAGCCATGGCACGTCCCGCCATGATGACGGCAGCACATGGTTCCTCGGGCAGCGCGGCTGCGCGCCGGTGGCGTACCAGCGCTCCAGTTCCTCGCGCTCCGATGGGCTTGGCGCGCGCACCACGCGGCCCCACAATGGGTTGGGCTCGGTTGGCGCGCCGGCGCTGTCCACCCATTTCGCCTCCGCCGCCGGGAACTCCTCCCGGCAGACGAAACATGGCACCTTCACGGGCTGGCGAGAGGTCATCACGCGCGGGGACGCGCGGCGGGACGTGCGGTCGGTCATCGCGGCACCTGTCCGCGGGCGTCGTCGGGTCGGGCCATGGGGTCCATCCTGCCGCAGCCGACGGGCTCGTCTGGCGACGGCGCCGCAGCGGTCGGGGCGGTGACGGTTCTCGTCATCGTCGGTTGGCCGCGCCGCCGAGGTGTGGCAGCGTGGGCGTCAGCCAAGTTCGTTCCGAGGAGGCATCCTGATGACCATCCCAACGCAGTGGCCCCCGGTCGGTCGCGCCGGCGCGACGCGAGGCGGGCAGGTCATGTTCTACGTGCTCCTGTTCCCAGCCGATCCCAACCAGCCGCCCCGGTCCCTGCTCAAGGACGTGCCGGCCGGAGAGCGGAGTTTCCATCCGGGCCAGGCGTTGCAGCTTGGCCGACAACGAATGCCGTCGGGCGAGGCGGCCTCCCGGTTCATGCCGGTGTCGGCGAACGAGGTGGGGCTTCCGGCTGGAACGCAGGTCCCCAAGGAGCTGTTCGTCGTCGAAGTCGACGAGGTGTCCGGTGAGCCTCGCGTCCGCGTGGCCACGCGGGCCAACCAGCACTCCGATTGGCGCCTCAGGGTCGATCCGGACGCGGAGACGGTGCGGGCGCCCGACGCCGCCGCGCGCGCGAGACAGCCCCTGCCCGGGACGCGGGTGGGGTTCGAGGTGCCGCCCAAGGTGTGGGTGGAGGTGTTCCCGGGGGATCGCGTGAGCCTGCAATACCTGCCTGAGAACAACGCTGGGAACCTGAATCCCCCATGGCGCGACGCCTTGTGCTTCACGCTGACGCAGGGGGCCGCAGATGCCGACGTCACAACGCTTTCGACTCGGCCCGCTTTCGATCCGGCCCGCGACGCGTGTCGCGCGCGACTGTTCGCGGCGGGTTGGCGCGGCGGTCCGGGGCGACCCCCGGAAAAGCAGGTGGTGGCGTTGGTGGCCTGGGCGGCGGTCGCCGACGGGCGAGCGGTGGCGCTGTTGCGTTCGCGAGGCCCCGCCGATTCGGTGCCGGAAGACTCGATCGAGCAGTTCCGCGCCTTGTTCATCGGTTGCTTCCCCGACACCAAGGTGGAGAACTACGAACGAGCGGACCGGATGTTGGACACGTTGTTCCACAAAACCAAGTCCCTGGGCACTGGCGAGGAAGAGGCGGACCGCCAACTGCGCCAGCTCGGCATCAACCGTTCCTCGGACATGTTCAGCCGCGCGAATGGCTGCGCCTTGATCGGCGGGAGACTGTCGGAGGCCGGCGTGGTGACCGACGCCGAGTACGCAGTGCTCGACGCGATGCTGGGCGAGCGGCGCGGACGCGCGCGATGAGCGCCGGTGGCAGGTTGGTGCTGCGGTGCGCGGCCGACCAGCGGATCGGCGATCGGGAGCACCAGAACGACCGGTTCGCCGCCGGTGATTTGTTCATCGTGGTGTCCGACGGGATGGGCGCCCGGCCTGAGGCGGGCCCCGCGGCGCAGGCGGTTGTGGACGGTTTCGCCCAGTTCGCGCGCGCGGTCCCGCCCGCGGCCATTCCGGACGGGCTGCTCGGTTTGCCGGCTGACCTGGTGCGCCGCCTCGGGGGCCAGCCAAGCGCGCTGGGCGCGACCCTCGCCGGGGCGGTGCTGGAACCGGACGGCCGGCTGTGGCTCGTGACGGTCGGCGACTCCAGGGTGCTGCTGCTGCGGGGCCACCAACTGGTCTACGCCAGCCAGTTGGACAACGCGGCGGCGGTGGCCGCCCGGATGGGCTACGAGTCGACTGACCCGGCGGCCGAGCACCGGCTGGAACGGTATCTGGCCGCAGCGGACGGGGACCCGACGCCGACGATCGCGCTGGTGCAGGCGCGGGCGGGCGATGTCGTGGTCGCGGTGACCGACGGGGTGGACCGGGTGGTGAGCCCGTTGGTGCTGTCGTGGCTGGCGGCGGGCAGCTCGGGTCCGGGTGAGCTGGTGCTGGCGACGTTGGCTGAGGCCCGCGAGCGCGGCATGTCGGACAACGGCACGGTCGCCGTCGGCGTTGTCGAGCGGGGCGCGTGATGACCGTCTTCTCGGTGCCGATTGACGGCTTGGGCAATGTGCGGATCGACGTCGACGACAACCACGCGATCTACCAGCCGACGCATTCCAGCGGCGCGCCCAAAGCGTCGGGGATCTATCCGGCGGTGGCTGATGTGAGCCCGGGCCGCGGGCTCGTCGCCAAGATTGTTCGAAGCAATGTCTATATGAACAATGTTTCGTGTGACGACCTATTCGCTCGGGAAAGGGACGCGTATCAGCAAATCTTCCCCGAGCTCGTCGGGGACATCAATTCCGCTGACCCGCGACTGAGTTCGATCCTGCGTTGTTTCGGCATTTATCCCGGACCGGTCGAGGTCGATGGGTTCGGGCCAGCCGCCGGCGTGCTGATCCTGGAGCGATTCGAAAAGAGCTCCTGGCGGGCCGCAGCGGCATCGGAACGCGGCACGACCGAACGGGTCGCGTTGGCCCAACGTGTCGTCAGGACCGCGCTCGACGCCAACGGCTTCCTTGATGAGACGGAGCTTGGGGCATGGCGCGACGCGCACCCCTTGAATGTCTTGGTCGATGGCAAACGGGTGGTGATCTGTGATTTTTCCCATGCTTATGCCCCAATGGGGACAGACGCGTCCGGAGAGTTGATCACCACGAATGGAACGTTGCCGACGCGCTGGGATTTCGCTGCCCCGGAATTGTTGCGCAAAGTCGCCTGCAATCGGATGATCGGCGTCAATTGGCGACCGGACCCGTTGTCCGATCTCTGGTCGATCGGGGTCACTGGGTACGCGTTGCTGAGTCAGCGCCCGGCAGGGGACGGCGAGATCGGACTGGACGGTCAGGTGGCCGAGCTCCCATGGCGGTTCAACGGTTCGCGACAGCTCTGGCCGACGCCCGCCAGTGGGCTTTTCGGGTCTTCGGCGCCGTCCCGTCTGGTTCAAGAGATCGACTGCGGGCACCTGCGCGTCGATCTGTCGGACCTTGATCAGATCTGCCCATCGCGCGAATTGGCGACCGTGATCCGCTTTATGCTTAGGCAGCACCCTTAAGCCGCATGACGTTGGGTTGGGCCCAGCGCTGACCACCAGAGGATGTTGAGATGAGCCCGACTCCCGACGCACCTCTTGGCAGCGAAGAGGACCTGTGCGTCGCAAAGCGGGCCCTGCGGTCCGACGAGTACCGCAGGGCAGCTAAAGCGATCCACACCACTTTCACTGGGGCGCCTGAGCCGTCGGAGCCGACTGCGGGGTCGGGCGGGACAGCCGGCCAGTGGCCCGCCGCCAAGGAGTCCAGTGCCCCCGGCTCACACGCACCAACCGCCCTGCGGAACCCACCATCGCCGGGAGCCGGCCATTTGGGCGGGAATCCGTTGAATGCTGAGCCTCGGCCGGTGCCGTCGGCGCGTCAGCCGGTGGCCGGTCAGGTGTCGGGGCACCGGGAGGGGCCGTCGCGGCGCGGGCGGTGGCTGGCGCTGACGGTTGTCGGCTTGGTTGTGGCGGCGGGGTTGGGGGTTGGAGGATATGCGGCATTCGGGCGTGGGGGCTCGCCGGCCCTGACGTTCCATGGCGCGGTGATCGATCAGCCGGGGGTGCCGTTGGCGGCGGCCGAGGCGGCGACTTCGGCAATGGTGACTTCGCGGCACGGTGCCCACGGCGACCCCGCGCGCTGTTACTACGCGGTTCCGGACGCGCCGGCGGAGGGCGCGTCCAAGACGGATGTCTCTGGCGCGTTGTGGTGCGGCCCGGTCCTGTTCGTCGATGGCGACCCGGCCGCCGAGTACCTGCGGTTCGGGTTGTCGGGGGTGGCCGCAGGCGGCAAGGCAGTCCTCACCGCCGCCAGCCAGCCGGCGAGTGGGAAACCCAGCGCGCCGCCCGCGGATGCCTCACTGAAAAGGCCGGACGGGCATGAGCCGCCGGTGGGCGCCGGTGGTCTGACCCCGCCCCCGCCGCCGCCGGCGAGCAAGGATGCCTTCGTCTCGGTGACTGAGTTGGGTGGTGGCCAGACGGTGCCGACGGCCCCGGCTGGGGCGGTGATCGGGTCGGTCAATGGTGGGATCCGGCTGACCGCGCTCGGCCCGATCGTTCGGTACGGCTCGGGTGACGCGGCGCGCGGCGCGCCGGCTGGGGAGAAGTTGATCGCGTTCAAGTTGGGACTGGGTTTCAACGGCGCCGGCGACCCGCTGGGCCTGTTCGCCAAGGTGGCGGTCTCAGTCGATGGTGGGGCGGCGCGGCCGTTGCCCAAGCCGGTGGACATTTTCCACGGCGGCGCGGTCCCGG
>Ga0123357_10002335_pt1 | contig 21084 bp, 13 predicted proteins | sample TergutEmb28metaG_FD_89873 | JGI IMG/M metagenome (GOLD analysis project Ga0123357, IMG submission 89873) | Embiratermes neotenicus P4 segment gut microbial communities from Petit-Saut dam, French Guiana - Emb289 P4 | ecosystem: Host-associated > Arthropoda: Insects > Digestive system > Gut ... | reverse complement strand
CAGTTCGCACCCCACAGAACATTGACGCTGTGAGAGCATCATTCGAACAAAGTCCTCGCCGGTCGGCTGTGCGTCATTCCAAGAAACTGGGACTGTCAGAAAGCAGTGTCAGGCGTATTTTACGCTTGGATTTGCACTGCGGGTACATGAAGAGATTTCAAGATTCCCGATCGACGTGTTACGTAGGGCCATGAGTAGTGTTCACGATCGGCTTGCTGAGTGTGAGCAGCGTAATGGGGGGCATCTTGAGGATGTAATGAGTGGAAAGATGTGTTTTTTTTTTGTTCTGTGTTTTGTTTCAAGACCACTAACTCACTTATTTCTGCAAATACTAAAATATGTACTTCCTCATAAATGTAACTGTATCACGATATCTGATACTTTTAATTTTTTAAAACTTAAAAATCGCCCGATTCGCTGGCGGACCCTCTATATGCAACAGGAAAACATGGTTTTATTTTTGTTCGGAAAGTTTTTTTTTTTTGTCAAATATAATGGCGCCTTCCCTTTCCTGTCTCATGTCCTGTATTCTGTTCGGTTTGTCCTGCCTTTGGGCTGAAAGGATTAATTTGCATATTGTTAATGTATTTGCAAAGAATATTTCTAGAGCATTTAAGACGTAAATTAAATAGGATTAATAGTCGCAAAGAGTAAGGGCTTGAATGAAGTGTGAGCTGTACTTACACTTCCATACATAACTTAACTCACCAACAACAGGAAATCTAGTTCAATAATACGACAACAAAGTTAACACTAAATTGGGATAGTTTAATATATCTTCAACTACGGTGTACTGTTGCGGTACAAATACCCATGCACGCGTCATTATTCACAAGAAATATTTCCAGAGTTTAATTAAGAAACTCTTTTTTTTTAAATTCATTTCGAAGGTTCAATTTAATCCCGAGAGTTTTCTAAAAGTTTCGTTAACACAAAATATTTTGTCGCAAAGGTGTTAATGCTACTGGTAACATCTAAATGGCAGGACGGCTTTCTGTCGGCTGTTTGAGAATCCTTAGTTTAACATTCGCAACTATACGCCTTACCTGGAGACCGTCACCGCCTTCTCAACCTGAAGGAGACCAAGACGTTTTTACTGACAACGGAATCCACAAAAACGATCTTATTCTTGCATTTCTTAAATTTTGTAGACAGTGATGGCTTTTTGCTCAGATACCATTCACAGCAACATCTGTCTAGGACTAAAAACATTTACACTGGGTAGATGATATTCTTTGTGACTTGACCATTAGTTACCTTGTTTATAAATTTCTTAGCACGATAAATTTGAATTTAATTTGCCTTAAATATATATTGTTTAGCACTATGGAATTCAGCTCCTTTATGTGACATCATGTAGACAGAATTATTCTTATTATATATGTTACCAACTTTATGTCGGATATTTACAGTTACGTACCTGTACCTGATAACAGACCACGCTTCTAGAGTATATAGTGTTGCAGCTGTTCTGTATTTACAGATTGTTATTTGAAATGTTATTGCACACGATAAATATGTTTTGTCCTTTTACATTGGTGGAACCGAGGTAGCACCGTGGTTAAGGTGCTGTGCTACAAATAGGAAGGTCGCTGGTTCGATTACAACTGGTGTCATTGGAATTTTTCATTGACATAAAATCCTTCCGATCGCACCATGACCCTGGGGTCGACTCATCCTCTAACAGAAATGAGTACCAGGAGCATCTCCTGGTGGTAAAGGCGGCCGGTGCTTAAGGCTGACAACCTTACCACTATCCTGTGCCGTTTTCATGAAATCTGGGAATCTTAACTTCCTGGAACCTTCTGGGCCACTCCAGGCCTGTAACGGGACTGCTTTACTTTTACATCGGTACTTCCCAAAGTACGTGTGCAGTGTCCAGTATGACTGTTTTCTTTTTTTGGTATTTTCTTGATTTCGTGCTTCCCAGTTATGTTGCTCTGGTATGTTCTGAATGATTTCGAGTAGATTCCAGTTGCTCCTTTTATTACTGGTGTCACTTTTGCTTTGAAATTAATATTATTATTATTATTATTATTATTATCATCATCATCAACATCATCAAATAGAATAATTGACCTCTCGTTTTTCTGGCTAATAACGCTTGATGGTCCGGCACAGGTGCAGCTCTGGCACATTTCGCTCAGTAATTACTACACTTACCAGTAATGTCTGGTACAGTTTGGAATACAAAACAATCCCTTATACTGTTCAAATAAACCTGTATTGATAAATTTTGCCTAACGCCACTCTTATTGAACAGTATAGCGTTCAACCTCTTGTACAGACACCATTCTCATGGAACATAAACTTTAATAATGCGTTAAATTTTTATATTTTTGAGCGAATTAGACGCCTCCATTTATATTTGTATTTAGGACGAATTTTAAAACATATGACACAGTTACAAACACGCCTACTAAAAAATACAACTGGTACAGGAGTTTACCAATTTGCAGTGCTAAAGGATAAGCAGTCCAGAGCAGAAAACAGCATGTGGGTGTGTCCCAGGGTGGTTACTTTGGCTCCGGTTCAAACGATCTGCCTTGCCGATAAACCGACCAGCTCAGTTTTAGCGCGAGAAAACCAATGTTTCCCCCGCGAGCCTACATCTTGTCACTGGATAAGAATCCTAGGGACAAGCACACCGAGTAAACCTGAAGTCGACCCCATTCAGGGACTTGACCGCGCTCACAATCGATATGCATCGGAGGGGAAAGGACTTTGCAGAGTTTTCGATGCGAATGAAACATTCATACAGGCTATTATTGCTTTTTCACCCCGGACATTGTTAACAAATGTTCAGTTCTGACTAATAATAATAATAATTTGAACAATTTAATTCTCTTTATTTTCTTGCAGATTTGATAGGTTAGTGAGTGGTTATAAAAGGAAGAAAGGTGCAGGAATACGGCTGCAAATAATCAGAACAGTAAATATGGGACAAAAAAGAAAGAGAAATAAGAAATTACGATTGCTTTAATTAAAAGTCAAGAAATCAAAAAAGGAAAATATTTATACATGTCTATAACGAATACGTCGTGACCTGTGTTATTAATAGAATACATTCGTATAATTCCAAATTTTATTGCTCGAAAGCTCTAGTGGGTGTAGACTATCTCATTGTTGAGGCTTCGCGATCACACTCAGAAATACTACAAACGGTGGGACTTCTCTGGACGAATGATCGGTCCGACGCAAGGAACCCTACCTGACAACACATAAGACTCACAACAGACAGCTCCCATACCACCAACGAGATTAGATTCAGCAATTCCAGTAATCGAGCGGCCGAATACACACGTCTTAAACCGCGCGGCCACCGGGATCGGCCATATAGTACCTTGGTCACGTGAAACCTAGTCCGAAAGAAGGAAAATTTGTCTCTAAATTGTAAAGAATTTTTCAGATGAAATTTTAAGCAGTCTTACAGAAAACGACTTCCATACAGAACACTTTTAAGAATAAACTAAACTTGGAGATAGTATTGAAAACTGAATTTACCTCAATTAGCATACAAAGTCAGTATTTACATAACAGAGAATATAAAACATGTGCATTTTAAATACTGCTAAGTTAAGTTCTTCGGGGAAATAAACACTATTTGTGTTGAGAATTGTACTAGACGGATAGATACCTTGGGTGGAAAAATACAGAATTTCCTTCTTATTGTGATATCAGGTGGTACCCACATTTACCACTGCGGTTTAACCCTTACCCCGCTAACGTGGAGAATATGGTGAGCTCCTAATAATGCCAGCAGATGGCAGATGGGATTTAACTCGGCGTTTAAAGGGTTAAACAGTTGATGTACAATTCTCAGTATTTAGACTGCTTTTTTTATTGCAAGTTCATGTTTAAAGGCAACTTAAAATGGGAACTAAGAGCGTTATAGTCAATTGTTAGTTCCGTTAACTTATCCAATATGTGGTCTTCGGTTAAATATTCGAAAAGCCCCTTAACATTTGTAATTAATCGACTAAGCCAGAAATTGCCTGGAGTGACAGGAAATCCTTTAGGAACATCACCCATGTTAACCTAACTAGAAGGTGAAGTTGCCACTAGAGACAGCCGTGCTATCGGCAGGCCTTACAAGCCTGCTGCAGCTCTATTCACAAGTCGATAATCTTCCAAGGACTAGAATAGCACTTGATGATCGGAGTTCGAATTCAGGGGTTGGAATTTTGGTTTATTATTGTACTTTTCGTGTTCACTATCTTTTTTTTTTTTTAAGGGATACTTTATTGTCTGCTGATCCGGTCATGGGTTTAGGTTTTGGAAATTTGATCTGTTAAAATTGTGCTGTGTTTGTGAGTGTTTGTCTGTGATATGAACCAAATGGCAGATTAAAAAAAAGTTTGGAAAACGTTTGAACAAAGGGAAACAGAGTATCAGTTGTGACGTTGAAAATCATGTTCATCCTCTCGCCTAATACGTAACAAAGTGAACTCTTCAATTAACGATCACGTTCCACATATTATAAATTTTTTTTATTGTATATGAAAATATGCTATTTAAAAGTTAACATTATGTAAGAATAACATGAAGGAAAGCTAAATGGATTTATCACATCTTGCATAGAGACTGCCTTCTAAACACGTTATTCAAGGAAAGAGGGAAGGACGTATAGAAGTGACGAGAAGACAAAAAGATGATATAAGAAGCTACTGGATGACTTTAGGAAACAAGAGAATACTGGAAATTGAAAGAGGAAGCATTAGATTGCCCTCTGCGGAGAACTCGCTTTGTAAGCAGCTATGGACCCGTCGTAAGAAAGACTATGGAATGAATGAATTATATAAGGGGTCGTATATTTGCGAGATTTGAGGTTCTCTCAGCGGCGTCTCCGAGGTGTCACTGGAGGACTTCAGACATTTCAAAAGGCAGTTTCGCCCTCATATTCAAGGGAAATGAGTCATTCTATATGGATTGCTGGTAATCAGAGTAATGGGTCATTCTTAACGGACCGATCGTAGATACACTTGAAGATAAAGGCAATAAGATATTTCGAGAAGTCGGGTATCAATCACAGATCTCCAGAACGTCATATTCTAGAATACGTCAATTCTCTGTACGGTATATTTATTGATAAAATGTTTCAAGAGTTACAGTAAATAATTACTCTGCATCTAAGCTTACAGTGAAGGACAGCATTAGTTTGTAGCAGAATCTATCTTACTACAAAGATAATAATAAAGACAGCGCTTAAAACTCAGTAGAGTCGGTTTCTTATTGAGTGACGCGCTTACGGACACAGTGGCCGATAACGGATTAGTGAAGCTCACGCGATGTTGTATAACGCATGTAAAAAATATCACGTAACATGTGCCGCCATTATACAAAGAAAGGTAGGTGTTAAATAAATCACAAAAATAAAATTCCAAATTTTTTGTAATGGTATAAACGTGTTTCGCTTGCGATTATTTGTATGTTACACTTCTGCCTAGACATTCTTCAGGCCCTGAGCGTTTTCTAATGATAGCCGCACACTCTGCTCAAAATTGAGTCAGAACATCGTCACAGACTTGAAAGGCTAAATAGTTAATAAGCATAATGGACTATCGTTGTACGTCGGTTTTATGGACAGCGTTTGAGAGCATCATATGCAACGGAGAAAATTATATAGCACTGGCGTCTGGTGTGCAATCCGGCTGCAGATTGTTGACATTGTTGGCATTGTTGATGGACAAGTGAAGATGGAGCTGATTGTCAGTAGAGGTAGACAAGTGAAGATAAAGAGACAGCTGAAAGTCAATATACAGTTAGAAGAAAAGATATAGAGACAGCAAATCGCCAGTATCTAGGCACAAGGAAGTTAAAGAAAGAGTTTGTGGTCAGTAGCGAGACACAAGTGAGGATATAGGGATAACAGATCGTCAGTAGCGGGGTTCTAGTGTAGATAAAGATACAGATTATTATCAGTAGTGCGGGAGAAAGTGAAGATAAAAACACAGATGATTTGTCAGTAGTGAAGGAGGAAGTGAAGATAAAGAGACAACTGATCGTTAGTAGCGAGACACAAGTGAAGATACTGGGATAGCAAATATTCAGTAGCGAGTTTCATGCGTAGATAAAGAAGGCGCAGAATGTCAGTAGTGAGGGAGAAAGTGAAGGGAGAAAGAGGTGGCAGTCAACAGTGGTAAATTTTCAGCTTTAAATTCACTGGTATCAAGTTCTGTCATTTTTTTTATCTTTCGACTCTTAATAACGTTTGATATAGATATAATTTTTAAAAGTCTAAAAGTTTTAATATTCATGCAAAAGAGATTGAAAAAGAATTTCCCAGGAGCCACAGAAGTGCAATTTCTGAAAAACACTAATAATAACCGGAAACCAATTCTCCTGCACACAGCCTCGCGAAACTCCCTGGCGTATAGCGGTCGGATAAAATTACTGTGAAGTGTATACGAGACGTGTTTTGAAATTTTAAATTTTTGGACGAATACTTAAGCCTCTGACTGAACGTGATATTTGTAGGACGGTCTTAGCGTCGTCTATAGGAAGGTCTTAGCCGGGTACATAGATGCTCTAATAAAATATTGACTCTACAAGGACTAAAAGGAATAAAAATTTATGTCATACTTCGCATTTTTTGTGAAATTCAATGCCTGAGTGTTATTAAATACAAGACACTTAAAATGCATCCATAAAATTGTACTTAGCAAATAACAAGTCGGCGAAAAAACTGGACAAAAATTAATGGCTGTTTACTTGCTTTTCTAAAAGAAATAGAATTTGTCTTCTTTACGCTAGCCACTTGGCGCCTGAAATGTCGTTTTTACGTAAGCTGTAGGGTTTGCTACTGCTATATTAAGTGGTGTTTAATTTTGCGATTTTCTGATGGTTTCACCTTTCATTTCAGGGACATTTTGCTAACAGCTTATAGCATAAGCTATGATGAAAGTTTGTAACGGGTGATTTTGTCGTAGACTTCACCTCATATCTTATGTTTATTGGACCGTGCATCATCTTGATAGCTGAATAAAGAGAGACCAACTTGATGTCACTTGCTTTATTATTTAATTATTTAATGCTCAACATGTTTCGGATGTTAGAACAAACATCCTCAGGAGCTTGCGACTTATTTGTTGAGTTATTTCATGGGTTGTATTGCTCTGGTTCGATGTGTGTTGGTGTTACGTTGTGGTTTGGCTTAGGTGGTGTGGTATCCGTATGCAGGCTGAGGCACTTATTAACATCCGAAACATGTCGACCATTAAATAATGAATTAATAAAGCAAGTGACATCAAGTTGGTCTCTCTTTATCCAACTATTCACCTCATATATTTGTGTTGCCTAAATCGAAGATATAAATTATTTAATAATTGAAAATTTTTCGGATGCTTAAATTCATGATAAGGTTCTTTGGGAAGATAATCATTGCTTTTGTATCGGTGATGCATAAATGGAAATGATACGTGATCCCTTGTAGATCTGCATGTTGTTATACAAATGGTCTAATCCGAATCAATGGAATTAGCATGGTTCCGTTGGTATTCATGCCAGATACAACAATCTGCGTCAGGCAGCTTATGGACACAATGACGAACAATTAAGAGGTTTATCAGTTTATTTTTACGTAACAGATCTGCAAATTGAAACATTCCATACTGATGAATTGTTATACACGTTTAACTTAATCCTTCATAATAAGTAGGAGTACGAGATCTACAGCTCTTTGAAATATTATGCCGGGTGGAGAGGCTTTGTAGGGAATTTGGACAGGACAGATCGTGTATCGACATGTGCATTCATAAGCCATATTGATCGTTGCAACAGACTGTTTGCAAATGCAGACATTGATATCACGTGTACTGCCTATTTTGTAATAAACTCGGATTTCAGTAACCTGATACGTGGAAAATCAAGCATTACCTACTCTGTCAATTAGCAGTGATATGTCTTGTATAAATGGCTATTAACAATGCAGTAGCAATTAAATGTAAAAGAACAAATCGGAAACATTTCTATTTGTGTAATTGTAACCTTTTAATTTTCAGTCCTATAATAACGTGTATGGACGACTTTAATTAAGACTTAATTATCACTTGCAATTAGAGGATCATAAGGTATAATTAATATTGATCCCACTGAATTCAATTGTAACTAATCTGTTGAATCATTCCATTTCAATTCACGAATTCGGTATTTATTTTCGTGACACAAGCCTTAACATTATGAACATTTAACACATTATTTTCCATGTGTATTCCGGGGAAGACGCGGACTGACGTCTTACATTATTCAACCTATACAGACACATTCTTTGTAGTGAAATACAGTGTTGGTAGTTTATTAGAACCCTTCAGCTTTTTCATTGCAAGAGGGAATGGAATTAACCGAAGCCTTACAGATCTCACCCAGGATCCGTAATTTTATTGCATCAGCAAGCATAACAAGTTTTATCCGTTTCACGCCTAATGTTATGATGGTTCTAAGTGTTGAGTACCGCTGAAGTAGGTGTACAAGTTACTGGGCCTTAGTTACCTGTCGCGTTACTAACTGCAGATAGGTGCAATTTGAATTCGGAAGTTTAGCTGACTTAAATGACTTAAATTTTCCTATTAATTGGTAGGACATTAAGCGCTTAATCATCTTTTAATTACAGTTTAGGCACAAGTTCAAGCGAAAAGACTCAGACCTAAGTGTCTGCCTGTCTGTCTCCCGTATCACAGTTTCTTATGTTGAACGTACTGAGCCTAAACAAGACTCGGTATATCCTTTTTCAACATCGCTGTTCAGCTGATGATATAGTTAAATACCGAAACGAAAACTACGAGTTAAATGATATTAATTGGACTAATCTACCTGCTCTACACTTTATCTGGTGCCTCTTAATATCATAGGAACAGTGGAAATGAAAGCAGAAACTCCAGTCGGATATTTTTCGAACAAGAATCAGGTTTTATGACGTGAGAAGCAGTAAGCATAAATAAACTTCTGTTTTTGCGGCCATTTTGTAAACCCCATGCGTGAAAGAGCCAGCATGAAGAACTTTGTTTTGCCGTCGATCTGATAGGGAACGTTAGGCCTAACTGTCACAACAGCTTAGAACTACAGTTTCCTGACCTGTGTGTACAGTTCCACATTTTATATCTGAATTATAAAATTTACTTTTGGTCTTCTCGTGTCTGAAGACGACACATCGCTAAAGAAGTTTAAACAAGTTAGTGCGTAGAAAGGATTAGTGTTTTTAATTGTTGATTTGAGCACGTTTTTAGCAAAGTTAACCTAAACCTTTTTAAGGCGGAAAAGAGGGAAGAATGAAAGAAGAATAAGGAAAGAAACATATATGAAAGACCGCAAAATATATATGGGGAAAGCTACGAAGTTTTATGTATATATATTTATATATATATATTTACGTTTAATTATTTACCCAAATTACACTGGGTATCATATAGATGATGTAATTACGGTGTTTTCATTTACAGTCGGCTTTTATGTACTGAGGATTTTTCATTCTAAAGCTGTCCTACCAGGTTACTTAACTTTTGTAATTTATAATTTATTATTACTAATCAGCCCAATTTATAATGCTGTCATATATATTGACTATAATAAACACTTTTCGAAGCCCATGATGGAGTCCCCACCAGTTTCATAAACTTTGCTAGATGAGGTGTTTTTGGTTCCTATGTACTGGGTGCTTATAAGCTTTTCGTCTGTTTCACTCCTGTAATGGTAATTGTTGTGGATCTTCACTGTAAGGTTTTCACTGTGTTAACTGGTAAAGAGGATGTTCTTTTTTGAATTTTATTTTTGGAATAAAAATCTACATGTTTCGGGCAGTTCCTCTGTCCATCATAAGGAGTTTAGCACTGTACTGTATACACAGCAATTGTATATGTCATACAAGTTTTCTGACAGCTTGCGAGCGGGATCAGGACGGCTCCGTCCTGATCCTGCTGATCGTTAGTAGCGAGGCACAAGTGAAGATATAGGGATAGCAGATTTCAATAGTAAGGGAAAAAGTGAAGATAAAGAGACAGCTATAACTTCACTTGTGTCTCGAACGATCAGCTGTCTCTTTATCTTCACTTTCTCCCTTAATACTGACAATCTGCTGTCCCTATATCTTAACTTGTGCTTCGCTACTAACGATCAGCTGTCACTTTATCTTCACTTTCTCCCTTAATACTGACAATCTGCTATCCCTATATCTTCACTTGCGCTTCGCTACTAACGATCAGCTGTCACTTTATCTTCACTTTCTCCCTTATTACCGACAATCTGCTATCCCTATATCTTAACTTGTGCCTCGCTACTAACGATCAGCGGGATCAGGACGGAACCGTCCTGATCCCGCTCGCAAGCTGTCAGCAAACCAACATGTCCGATTGTCAGCTGCTACATAGCTACGAGAATTGTAATGCTGCAAGGAGCAGTGCGGTATCATTTTAAATAAACCATCTTCATGATTTTTCCAACTCTGCCACACACCACTTACATGTAATTCTCTTTCAAGACACCCAGTTTTGTGCATATGGGATGGTGGAGGTTATTTTCAACTGCCATCCGTGTAAAATAACTGAAAAATGTTGTTCTCTGATATTATGTACTAAAAATTGATTTTTATTCGACGTTGTAACACAACTACGCAAGCTAACGTAACTCAGTGGCATTACTAAAAACTGATGTATTTCTTTTGCGGTATTTTATGGCACATAATTTCTATTAATGTCGTGTATACAGTAGGGCAAAGCCTAATTGCTTCCTTTGTTTTATAGCGTTACTTTTTTAGCGCTGCGCCCCAATGCGGGCGATGGCTCCTCATTCATGAGGTTTCTAGATCGCACACAACGATGCATCACATTTGGTAAGACTCCTCTGGACAAGTGATCAGTTAGTCGCAGAGACCTGTACCTGACAACACACAAGACTGACAACAGACAGACATTCGAATCCTCGATCTGTGCGTGCGAGCGATCACTTGTTTAGTTTAGTATTATCGGGCACATAATATACAAGGGGTTAACGGAAGTTGTTCTATTGTGGTATTATCTGACACGTAACTTCCTTTTTATTTGTACAGTATGATAAAAAGTATGCATTATAAAATTTTCGTTTAGGCCCATGTTACTTACTTACTTACTTTCTTACTCCATGGTGCAGGGTCCTTCTTGAGAAGCTAACTGGTTTGCAGCTAGTCAAGAAATTCCCCGTATTTCACGGAACCCGAAGTTTCATTACCGCACTCACAAGCGTCCGCCACATGTCTCTATCTTGGGCCAGCCCAATCCAGTCCATATACCCACATTCCGCCTCCTGGAGATCCATCCTAATATTATCCACCCATCTACGCCTAGGTCTCCCCAGTGGTCTCCTTCCCTCCGGTTTCCCCACCAAGACCCTATACACCCCCCTCTCTTCACCCATACTATTTTCATACCTCTTTGTATGCTGCGCGAAACACTCCCCTCTGGAGATCCGAGTGGGGGAGTAGTTTACCCCTGGATTATTTTGTCTCCAGAGGAATCATCCCGCAAATGAATGTTTCTGAACATTAATTTTTAGAGGGAGGGGTTGTTAGCATCTCGCCCAAACCCCAAGCTGGAGGACCACCATCGTCGGCTGTCCGCGACTGCTTATTCAATTTATTCGCGGCTACCCTCCTTATCGGAGGCTGTTCCTCTATCCGTAACCTGAGGACGCGCCATGCCGTGGTGAGAGGGACCCGTGTTAGTACTTTCAAATGCTAGTAGCGACCTAACTGTTGATGTTCAGGCAGATGTTGGTATATTATTATTTCTTTTACTAAGATGACTCATAAAACATCACTAGGCACACAACCTACGCAGAACATTGTGTATATGCACTGCATTTACACAGTTTTGTTGTTCTGCTTATTTTCACCTTACAGTTTTCACTGTGTTGACTGGTGCATACGCACGCAATTTACGGTGCTTTGTTTCCTGTTAGTCCTCTAAATCAACAACTTAATCGGCAGTAGCTGGAATGGGTTTTATGACAATCATAATATCGTGATATAAGACTGCTTATACCTCCCTTTCTTCTATATATTTACATTCAAAGGCGCTTTATGTTCGTAACTTTATGCAGAAGAAACGAAAATTTTATAGATAAAAGAGTCATCATTTATGCTGAAAGTCCCTTTGCTTTGTTTTGCGTTAATGTATTTCGAAACTATAAAGTCAGTACTTGGTGTGTTATATTTTAAAGACATACATTTGTAAAGCAAAAAATAATGTAGAGCTTCTGACTGGCGGCAAAGAAGGGACGGAAGAATGTATTCTTACTCGTTCGCCGTGTAGCTGTGCATCAGCGTGGAGCGAGTAGATCGCATTACGAACCCTCTCCTGTTTCGAGTCAGCAGCCATTCAGCCAACCAGAAAACATAACCCGCTTGCTAGATCTCAGGCTAGTAGTAACAAGAAAGATGCAAAGAAGGGGAATGCAGTGTGATGAGAATAAGAAACAGAAAACAAAGGGAGATCATGCGAAGAAGAGGCAGGAAGCGGCGTGAGAAACTAAAATCTGGGAGATTTTGTGGATTCTCCAGGGCATAAAATGTTTGGGACTCAACGCACAAAAAGTCACTGGTCAAAAGAAGAAGAAAACAAGAGAGAAATATAAAGCCGTCTTCAGTGATATTGTGTTACAACTTGTTCAGCATTCAGCACTTTCAGCATAAAAATGATGGCTGTTATGTTGATACTGCACTTTGCTTCCCAGTTTACTGCAACTTTTGGTTTTACTGAATTGTGAAGCTTGCAAGGAGACTGTAACAAGCAGTACACGGACTCTAATGAACCGAAGTTACGAAATGGAGACCTAAAAATGGATATGGTTTTTTTTTAGTAGAAACATGTTATTCGATAATTTATAGTTTTCCGTCCTCCGAATTATGGACAGATCTAATTCTGCTGAAATGAAAATAATTTAAAAGGAGCAGTAAACTTTTCCTACAACTAAGTTATATTCGAAGTTACTCGGTTTGAATTCCGGATTGGTCATTTACTACCAATGCAGAGGAGAGCTTAATGTGAAGTTTGTAACTTGTATTCTAAGTTGTCTGGTTTGAATCTCGGACTGGACACCATCTTTTCTGCTTGATGTTTTCTGTGCTTTTGCGGAAGGCAACATGGGAATTCGACTCTGTCTCCCTCTCTTCACCTTCCTTTTTGTTCAAGTAATGTGTCTGTCCACATCATCGGACTCCTCACACAGTACTCGGATAATGGGCCCCGAATAACAAAGGAACCAACAGAATTAATAACGGAGTTGTTGGTGTGGATGTGAGCCACTTATTTGACAATTTAGAGAGTGTAATTTGTATGTCGCAAGTAACGCCACTGATGTCTGCAATTTACATGTACCATTTACAGCGACAAATACTCGTCACGGAGATGCAAGAAAAGACACTTATTTCCACAGACAAATGCCTTCATTTTAAATAAAATATTTTGAAAACAATAAGCGTTGACCTGTCACGTACATTTCGAATATATTCGGAACTAGTTCATAGAGTTGGCCACAATAAACTTCAAATAAAATACATGAAGAACTTTTAGAGTTCTATGAAGTATGAACATAAAAGTAAAGTTCTGGAAGTGTGTCCATTATCTACATATCGAGTGGACATGGAACTCCTGAAACTTACTCACACGCATCCATTAGAGACGAAGGAACTTTCTAGATTAGAATGCCCATCGAACAGCTGGCACTTCTAACGTGTTATGCAGCATACAGAAGACTGAATAAAATGGAAATCCGTAGCTAGGCACACCATGCAGGCACGTACAAGAGTAACTCTACTAGTAGCACTAGATACGAGTTTTGTGGTACGGTACATGTCCTGGCCGCTTTGTTGGCGGACAGAGCCCTTAGCAGCTATCCAATAGATGGCTTGGTGGATTCTAGAGCTGCACGGGACACGTCAGGTAAAAGAAGAATCTCTTACCCCTGAAGCGAATCGGAACACTGCTCCTCCGTTGTCCAGTACTTAGTACGCCAACGCAGCTGCCAGGAAGATGAATAACACCTCGTATTAAACTTTAATTATAGTACACTCTCACATCCTAATTTCTGTTTCTTGATTTTGGACCATAATATTTGCTGTATTTAAATATCCCTTAAAGACACCAGAAATGTTTATTGTACTGTTGTTGCAAATTATGTATTGCAGTTCTTTCATTGGTGGCGGTTTCAAAAACAGAGTCCTTTAACGGTTATTATTATTGTTCGCATAATATTGTTTATACGCTCATTAACAGAGGTTTGTTTAACAACGTGTTATGGAAACCACCAGTTCGCTAATGGCACTGCATTCCAACTCAATATTTTGGGTTAGGTGTACAAGTTCTTACTTTTTATTCTTTAAATCTCACTGCTTACCATTCTGTTAAAGTTCTGACACACACAAAAACAACATAAAAAAGATTCGATCAAGGTTGTGTTTTGTGGCAAATACAGATTTCCCATTTCTCTATTTGTTATCTGATTCGTGTGCCATTGTGCCTAGTGAAATTCTGCCGAAATACGTATGGAGTGCACATTACTGGAGATAGATAACACACATTTGTAACACCTTGTATTCCTACCAAAAGCAGTTGTACTGAGAAGTTATATGGAGGCTAGATCCGTGTAAAGTTGTCGGGAGGGGTTTATGGCAAGCTCTGTGATCCTGATAGCGTGGAAATGTGTGGGGGAGAAACGCAACCGAGCGTACTTTGTCGTTACTGGAGTCGTGTATTGCGACAGTGGAGATTGCAGGCAAGTTAAGCTAATCTTTGGAAATAGCTATAATGTCTGGGTGTCAGTATATGCAGGTTGAAATATTAGATCTCGCGATTACTTTCCTGTAAGGAAAATTAATTTGTTAACTCTTATTAGACGACCCTAAATATGAAGGCAGCAAGATGCTGCGATACTTCGACGCCTATTTACCGTTATCCGCGGCGTCATATCCCTGAAGGAAGCGACCTTCACAGTTATGTAGTTAGGCATGGTAAACAACATTGTGATCGTGACACGTTTTATGAGTCACAGGTTGTATTTTTTTAACACGTATGAAATAAAAGGTTGACGCAAATTGTGAATATTGCTGGCTACCAAACACTGTGAAACGTAGAAATCCGTACACACAGAAACAAGCACAAGTTATTGTCAGATACGAATTCTGTTTAATCACCATCTGGAGAGATTTTCCGCTCCTAAGACATGTTCCTTTTAGGATCAGCAAGGCTTTCCGTGAATTTCAGTGCAGCTTTGCATCTTGCAAGGATTCATAATGCAATTCTTTCTTACGATTTCCCGTATTAAAACTCTGCGCTCCCAAGTCTAAAGTAAACATTTTTAATCGTATAGTAAATGGCTAAACAGGAATAGAATATGTTTTTAAGTCGAAGCCTGAAATATTATTTAAATTCAGCGTTCAGTTACAAAAATTTGGATTCCCATTTAAATTTGGGGGTTCTTTGAAATTAATGTACTTTTATAAGGAAAAACTGAAATCCTGTGGTGTTTGTTGGCACAGGCTAGTTTAAAGTGAGTACAGTAGCTTCTCTGCATAGGGAACATTAAAAAAAAATACAGTCAGTGGCGACTCCATAAATGTTCGTGGCTTTATAGAAGTCTCTATAATATTAAATTTTTGGCTTGAATATAAGTGTACGTTATGTTTTGGGTCTTTGTAAAATTACTTTAATTCCGAGGTTTGCATTCTAAGTATGTCCGTTTTCTCTACGATATATCAGGCGACACAACACAGGGGATTATGACAGGATATATGGGCCACCGCACATGAGCTGAAGAAGCAGTCACAGATAGCCTAAAAATGGTGGTACTCCAGCGAGAGGAAGAATTGTTGGTTTGTAACTGAGCTTGCTACGATACAGTGCAAAGTACGGTGGACTTAGGCGGATATTTGGAATATGTAAGCTGAGGTTATGAACCAGTGGTGTGTTCTTTTAAACAAGAAAATAGCTTTCTGAGCCAGCACAATGTTTCATCGGCTGAGCGTCTCTGAATTTCTAAAGAAGGAGTCTGCTCTGTGGAATTCTAGACAGCAATGTTCAGCACCATAGATAAATACTGGTTCATTTACACTACATTGCAGCTTTCCTTCCTGGCTCTCTACAGCCAGTGTGCCACATAAATTTATGCGTCTTGAACTCCGACACCCATGTGTTCCAAAAACCCACGTGTTTACATGTTTGGTCTTACCAGTAAGGGAAATTTGTCACATATCATCTGTATTCTTGAAATATTTCACAACAGTGCTGCATACTGTCGACGAATCATATAACTCTGAATTTTTTCGACAAGATTGATGTCATAATTCGAGTGTAAACTTATACAATTTGGCGTCAGTGTTTGGAATTTTGTGTATATTTTCAAATTGGACGAGCGTACCGCTAGGTATATTGCTAATAAAATTCACCCTTTTCTTTAATATTTTTTCAATAAACGTATAGTAATTACTTGACATTTACTGAAGTTATGTCTTCGTATATAAATGCATGGTTTGTAGAATATTACACTTCCAGAAAACAGTACTTTTCATCCAGTCCGTCTCCTTCGTGTAATTTTAAAAAACAAGTGGGAACCAGCAAAATTCCGCCGTTACCGTTTACAAAAATTGCACCCGCTCTCTAAGCTTTGTACTATTTCTGCAGACGTCAGGTGTACCCATTATCCCACTATTACACCTCGTAAGGCTCTGCTGACCCTATTGAGTCTGCAGGGAGGGAGGCGCTCTCCAACAGTGACAGTTTGAATTTTGCATGAAGGGATTAGTGTCCCATCTTCGGCTTGTGAGAGGGAAGGAACGAAATGTGAGAAACCGGAAGTTGGCTGTCGCAGCCATTATACTGGTACAGTCAAGATAAGAACATGGTGAGGTCATAAGGTGTTCCGCGAAGAATGTAGGCTAAGATATTCTTCGAAACACTTGGTGTTTTCATTAAGCGGTTTCATATATTATACATTAAAACAGCTTATCAATTTGTCACATACAAACCGATTAATGCAAACATTTATTATTAACACCACTTAATTAACATTTTGTCACTCCGGCATGTTTCAGTTCTTAGGATGTTTATGACTTGGTGTTAATAATAAATGTGCGCATTAGTTGCTTTTTATATGAAACAGTGTTATTAGTTCACGGAAATTGACTAGATGAAGCTTATCAATTGTGTTCCGAGATGCGTACGAAATGAGATGGCTATTCTAAGGTACACAGTCAAACAATCACCTAACAGTCAATTTGTTATAGGCTAACAGGCAAGAAGTTTTCGTTCCCCTGAATATTCTTTGGCGTGTAGGACACGTGTACTTATGTCTGGTTGTTGGTTTGAAATAACGGGCTTATTAAAATGAGAAAAAAACTCTAATTCATTTTTCAAACTGCAGACTAAGAAATACTGTGGACACTAAAATAATTCGAAAGTGAAGTCGTGTTATCTTTGCTAAACAAGGAATGGTTATGTAACTTTGTTCAAAACTGTTACGTACTCATGCAAAATTTTGAGTTCTTATTTGAAATCAGCGTATCGATATTAATTTAACCCCTCAATAATGCTGCGGTATAAATTTCAGCTACTGCCCAGGACGGAGGGGCTTTATGTGTATAGTAACTTTAAATATATTTTCGAACTTAACGGTGCACCGACGTCGGCATTATGCTAAGAATTTAATGTGACATACACTACACCGAAGCAAGCATTTTTGGGTTCAAGTTTGGTTCCTATGGCGGAAACGCAGTTTCGTTTCCGCGCCAGTATTTGTGGTGTTTGTGGCGGAAACGCTCGCACTGATTCAGGTTTTCTCCGAAAAATTTCGAAATTTTTCTTCAGTTTCTGAGAAATGTGATTTTTTTTACAGGTAGACCTTGTCAGCCCTTTGTCCAACACCCACACTGGTGATACAGATCTCCGTATTTATGACCCCCGGAGACACGTTGGCCCAGAACTACGGTCAGGCATTGGTTGCCTCTGGAAGTCGGGGGTTTCAATTCCCATACTCAAAATAACTGTAAAGCCCTGAGGCGTATTAAAGACGTAAAAATACGTCATATGACATGTTGCAGATCTATCGTCTTGCAACAGTAAATTTATATGTGCATCAAATGGATATGAACGCCAGTGAAACATGTTAAAGCTTAACAGCAACGACTAGTATACACGGCTGCATTCAACCGGGATTGATATCCCTGCTCTTTGTATGATAGACAGTAAACATAAAAACTACCATTTTATTTACAGCCAATCTTAATCAGAATTCATCACATACTTTTGGTAAAATACAGTGTGGACCCGGTTCTGTTTTCCATGATATTGCGATTATTCGGATAATAGGAAGACCTCCTTTCCCTTTATTCCTATCTGGTGCCCAGAGAGAACATCCAACTCGAATTATCCTGACCGTCGCTGAATAATTCAAGCGGCTTTGAAACTGCGGCGTAGAATGTACTATGAAAGGGACAGTCGTATTATAAAGGGCATCACGATCAGTGAGACCCACTCGAATTGAATGTGGTGTACGCTTCAATGACCAGCATTGTATTTTTGATAAGACTCAGAGAGTAGATCAGATAAAGAGTCATGTATTGAACTAACGTATTCGAGCTATGATACATAACATAACCAAATGATTATTTTTCACAATATGCAGAACGCCGTGAGCGAAATATTTTTTTTTAAAATAACTATTAAAAATTGCACTTTTGGACAGGCATGTATCGCTTTCTCCTCCGTTAAACTACTTCTATTGTAATTTCATTTGTAGTTAGTGTCTTGACGGCACTAGAGACAATACCAATCACATAACAATGCAATAGCCTTTTAAAACACAGCAATTAATTTATGTACCACCACGTTTTAATATTCAAACATTCTATTTTCTTGCCAACAGAATGTATTTACGTGTTTTATATGGATCTAAGGACAAAGAGCTGCTGAGTTGTTATACAGCTTCAGCTGATTGGTTTTTACAACCGAGAGGGAGAATGTTTACTGCGCGGTACGAACTGAATCTTTAAACCCAGTACATGTTGCACCTAACCTTTAAAGTGTTATGTAGTGGAAATAGCCTCATTCTGTTTGGCATTATCTGTAATACAGATTGGTCCTTAGAAGATAAAGAAAAGTCGTACATAAAGTGGCATAATTCTGTGTTACGGACAGGAACAAAATTTGTTTTGCTCAAGTAAGTAATGTAATGTAATCTGTTGCCAAAAACAATTCCAAATAAGGATGAGAAAGCATCAAAATATTTGGTAACAAAAATGTCACAAATACTTGGCCTGAGACTTCTTCGTTTTTGTTACTAAACCTGAGAATGGTCGTCTGTTTCCTACGACATTGTAAACAAGATCCCGGTCTATTACATTTTGCTATATTATCCCACGACAACTACTGTTCTTTCACAACATGCATATTTTATGTAATGACAAAATTAATATCGAAAGTGGTAGGTAGATTTTATACAGACGCACGAGTCACACACGAGAGAAAAAACTAACGTTAATTTAACCTTTTTGGTGGAAGTCATTACATAACAGCCTAATGGTTCTTACCGCAAAGAACAGATCGCGTTTCAGTTGTAAAAATGAAGCGGCTAGTAATAATTAAGGGAAGAAGCCATTATTTATTCTGAAACACAAACGAACAACCTGTATATATATGTATATATATATATATATATGTTTGTGTGTGTGTGTATGTGTTCTACGTGTTGTGGTATTTAATATTGAGACCAGCGCTACATATGCTTGTACTTACGGCTGTCATATTAATATTTAACTACGTATGTATCCATACGAATTGCATTTTCTTCATTTTAGATTATCGAATTCGAATTACACAGCACTTTGTCTGGTTTGTTTTAATTTCATGTCACATTGGAACATGCACCCAGAAAACTACTCCTGCTGTTGTGGAGTACGCCTTTTCCAAAACTGATATATGTTTTATAATCGACTGGAGATTTCGGTCCAAAAATGATAATCAACAGCTTGAGCTTAAGAAGAGATTTAATGAATGAATGACGATACGTCCGCTACGCACCAAATGAAATCATTACGTTTATGTCGTTATTTAAGTTTTTAGAAATGCAAGTAGGAATTACTCTGAAATTATAAAAGGAGATACCCTCGTATATGAAGAATCATCTCATGCAAGACGTAAAAAATAATATTACAAAACAAATGAGCGTAGGGCGAGTTATTATTAATGCAGAAAAAGAAAATCCAAACGCCGCTGGAAACTGAACTGAAGCCAGTAATAACAAGAAAATCAATGCACGTATAGACGTAATATTGAGGCGCGTTAGCGTAACCATCTTTACCGTAGAACAGCAATAAGAATGACATATTATGAGAATGTGTATGTAGATCTAGTTACCCAGCGTGCAAAGGGCATGCGACCTATTATATTTTCAACTGTGATGTGTCACACTTTATGATATCTTTTTACATTATGTCATATACAGCACGACGTTCGGAAAATGGTTACCGAGCATGAAGTGTGTGTTTTGCTTTTCTCTGTAATGTTTGTCTGAAACATTTCTCATTTCAAGAAGAATTTAGCGAAATATTGCCATAACTGTACACAGGTATTCGTGTAAAGTACACTTTAGTATTGTCACGTGTTATGGAAACTTGAATTTTCTCGACAGTTTTTCGAAAAATACCCAGATATAAAACTCCATAAAAATCCATCCAGTGGGAGATGAGTTGATCCGTGCGGACACACAGAGAGACAGACATGACGAAGCAAATAGTCGCTTTTTTTCAGTTTCGAGAAAGCGCCTAAAAATGAAGTGTACTTAAAATAGCGCACTCGTAATCTTCTTTAAATTTAATACAGTACAAATTATTCGATGTTCTTTCTGTTTGAGATCCACCACTTGCTTATAGATTTAAGAAAAATGTACAAGAAATTGTGTTACTTATGTGCACTTTTAACACAAATTTTCCCAAAATAAATTTCACATACTTCAATTTATTAACCAACGAATGCACATATAATTTCACATAAAACACTTTTAAAACACTTTAAAACACTCCGACATGTTTCGATCTTGTCAGATCATCATCAGGGAGTTTTGTTCCTTGCT
>Ga0123357_10002334_pt1 | contig 21088 bp, 16 predicted proteins | sample TergutEmb28metaG_FD_89873 | JGI IMG/M metagenome (GOLD analysis project Ga0123357, IMG submission 89873) | Embiratermes neotenicus P4 segment gut microbial communities from Petit-Saut dam, French Guiana - Emb289 P4 | ecosystem: Host-associated > Arthropoda: Insects > Digestive system > Gut ... | reverse complement strand
GTGAAACTTGGCAAGCAGACACGCTAAACTTGGTTGTCCTACCATCTACCGGTGCTTGGCGCTAACACAACTGCTGTGCAGATGGCGGCACCAGTCCGGAAAATTTTGGATCCACCCACGTATTGGTGAACTACATGCCGCACACCCACATCAACAGAATGTTGTAATGTGCCAACTTAATCATATTATCAGAACAAAAGCTTGTACCTTGTTGTACAGTTCCTTTAAAGTATCTATCCTTGCTGAGAACTTCTGCGGATCTGGAACAGCTTTATCTTCCACCAGCTTTCGGCCTGATTTTATAATGCTTTCCACTTCTCCCTTTATATCACTCAGTGTATTATAAAATCTCTGTAACATAAAATTATTTTATGATACTTCTCCTTTCAACAAACCCAACTTCATTCATAACTGCTCTTTGGCCACAGACTTCAGCTGGTCAGACTGCAGTTGAGAAACTAAACTAAACCACACAAAACTGAAATAAACTAACTAACTACTTGAGGTAGAGTCCTTCCTGAAGAGCTAACAGGTCCTCAGCTAATCAAGAAACTCCCCACATTTCAAGGAATCCAAAGGTTCATTACCACATTCACATGCACCTGCCACCTGTCCCAAACCTCAGCCAGATCAATCCAGCTCATCCCACTTCTTTAAGACCCACTTTAATATGATCCTCCCATCTAAGCCTGGGTCTTTCATGTGGTCTCTTTCCTTCAGGTCTCCCCACCAAAACCCTGTACACACCTCTCTTGTCCCCCATATGTGCCACATGCCCCACTCACCTCACTATTCTTGATTTGATCACACAAACAATATCTGGATAGGAGTACAGCTCATAAAGCTCCTCATTATGTAGTCTTCTCCACACCCCTGTTACCTTGTCCCTCTTAAGCCCAAATATCTGTTATTTATTTGGGAAAACTAAACATTTCCAATGCATGTAAAAAATACATATTTTAACATCTCAGAGCTTGTAGAATGATCCATCTAGGTTTTGTGGTAACTGGGTGAAACCTGTTAGACTAGAAATTAAACATTTCTTTAGCCACTTTGAATGCCACACAATACCATGCAGTGTTTCAGCTGTCCTTCTATTCCTTCGGGGTCATCAGAAGCAAGTTCCAGCAAACAAGTTGCCTCCTCCACACCTCTAAGCTCCCTCAATGCCCGTGCAAGTCGAGGCTCCAAATTTGATGGGGAACGGAATCGCTGGAACTTCAGCTGGACTTCTGAGAAGCGTTTCTGCAAAACATAATGGGCTATCGAAACTACCATCTTCTGAGTCGTAATGCTGTGTAGTTTCACAGGTGAGTACCAGCCATTCAACTACCCTGGAGCTAATAAATGGGTTCTTACACCCACAGAACTAAATCATATTAAATCCCAGAAGGCCATAAACTCAGTACTCACCATGTGAGAACTTCAAACCTCTCATCATGAATTCTCCCTCAGCAGTAGGTCACCAAAGTTCTAAAACTCTATGGCACAATTCATGGACAACAGGCTTACCTGTAGAAGGAGCATCTGATCCTGCAGTCTGGCAGCAGCCTCATGCTTTCCTGCACTTGTATATGTATTCACCTGCTCCTCCATCTCCTTCAGTGTGCTTTCTTGTGTTTCAAATTCTTCAACAAGTCTCTGTACATACCACAACAGTGTAACTTAAAACTCATGTAACCAAGTACTCTTCGTTGTAGCGGCATACAAGCTCGATTGAAGTTTACATTAAGCTTATGAGTATAACAAGGTGTATTTAGGAAACCTGAATTGTCTAAACTGTGCTTAGTTAGTAAGTATTTCATCCAACAAGATGCAATTTGACTGTGTCTGTTTTATTCTCCTCCATAGCTAGCCAGAAACACCCATGAATATGAAAGGCAAGACAGGGAAGAGCACAGTCTCCAATCAGCATTCAAACATACACGGAAGTTAAAACACACATAACCAAATGCAAACCAAAACCAAATAGCATACAGGTGTCAAAGAATAGCTGAAGCTGTAACAAGACACTATACCACTAGAAAGTTACTTCTGTTGTAAAAGTTTTCAAGGTATGTAGAGTCTGCTACATTAAATGTCATTCAGACTGCAGTTGTCTGAGGTATGACAATGCACAGCACATCAACATGTTTAAACAACTTATTACTTCATTCTTGTATCCAAACAAGGAGACAGCAACTCCTAGATCATCTACCATACTGCATGGCATCACATCCAGCAACACTCTAATCTTAACACTCACCGCAGTAAGAAACTCAAACGCCAAAATTTGTCAAAATAAACTGCAGAACAGCATTTAATGAATCAGAAAACTCTGGCAGATAAATACTAAACAATGCTGAGATATGTGTACAGTTGCAGCCTACATTTGTGCACTTTGGCTGCACACGCAACTACTGCTCAGCTAACAGCATCATGATAAGCATAATTTACCTTGGCACTACTACGTACTTACCGTAAGTACAACTCTAAATTCTGTTGCACTATATAACATTTAAAAACTAACGTAGTGGACTGCTTAAAAAATTGTGCACAACTGGCTGAAGAGCATGCTTAAAATAAAAATATTTACTGAAACTGCTGAGGAAGAACATTAGATTTTTGGGATATGGATACTGAGACCACTGGTCCCTGTCATCAGGGTAAACAGTGTGGCAACACACACCTGATCATCATCCGGTAAATCGTCAGCGGTGAGGTCGTTTTCAACACGTGCTGTTAGTAGTGCATCTACATGAGTCACCCATTTCTGTAACTCTAGGATTTGGCTTTCCGACTCCTGAGCCTCCTGGACAGAGCCCTCAAGCAAAAGGGTACGATCCCTAGCCTACAAAGCAAGATGCAATCAAGCTCTGGCCACTGCACGCTTTCAAATTGCAATGCAATGCAGAATGAATGACAGTCATCACAAAGCACAGTAAGTATGATCTCAACAAGTGCAGTAATCTTCATACACTAAAAATTTACTGCATATTGTATACAACTTGCATATGGATATGCTACTGTTCTTTATAACAATAGCAAAAATTTTCATTTCTTTGTTTAATGAACAAGGCTTGGTCATTTAAAACAGTTACAAATAATCACATGAAATGAAATGAGTGAATATGATGAATTAAATGTAATTATGGCCCATTTTAAGGTACTATTCTAGCATTTTCCTACACAAACTGAACAAGGACATGAAAAACTTCCGTCAGGATAATTGGACAATAGAAAAAATTTTGAACATGAAACCCACATAATTAAACACAAGGGTGTAAGTATTATGCCATGAGCTATGTTAAACAAAACTGTGTTCTAATGTTTTTCAGAGAATACTTTTTATCTAAAATGTGAACTTTTTATAAACTGTACTATGCAATGCTAACCCCTCACTAATACCTCTGACTTACCTAGTGACAAATGTTTCTTTTATAACAATGGAATCTGTTATAATATGCATAAGAATAAGAACCAATCAGACACTTCTTACATATGTTCCAGTCAAAGAAGGAGAAACTAGGCAGTTTTATAAACTTTCTTGTCTGCAGTCTGTCTCACTGTCACAATTTGAATTATCACAACTGATCACTTTTTCGATTGGGATCACACTGTACTGCTGAACTTAAATGAGTGCAAAGAAGTCTAACAAGCTAGGAAACATTTAATTGTAAAGAAATGATGAATAAAAACCTCATCAAACTATTCATGTTCTGCTTGTTTAAAGAACAAGCAGCATCATGTACAAAAACGTCAGCTAAACAAACATTCAAGTGTGAAGAGTATTTTCAATGTGATAAAAAAATTATTAACAATATTTACTATTTCCACAAACTTGTATTCAACTAATGGAGGTTGCATTAGAGAAACTTAGAGATAATGAATACTTGTGTTCAAAAACTAATACTTATCAGTAACAGCATGTGAAGTCATGTTAGAATCCTTAAGATGTTAATATAAACACTGCATCCATAAGCAGAGTTATTGCAATATTTATTCATGCAGTTACAATTATTACTAAGCTCATGCCCCCAAGAATGTGCTGTACAAACTATTCTATAAGGAACAATGTTACCAGCAAGCAACAGAGCAATATGATCCACAAACAATAAGCCCATGATCAATGTGGTTCAAGTAGCACCATGTTTTTCATTACTGATGACATTCCATTTCAGTTTTTAATCATATCATTGCAACCCATAACATATCTCATACACTAGCACTTCGTAAATTATTTGGTCAAAACACCATATTGTCACCCACGATACAAACTACAATGCTGCCTCCACAAACAACATACAAAATTATGAGCATCTGAATGTGTGTGATCAGCAAGAGAATTCTGTTAAGTTGCCTTCAGGCATAAAAATTTATGAATTAATGAAGGGACATGTTAATACTGAACAACAGTCCAATTAATCAATAATTTTTGTAATAAGAAATTAATTAATCAGGTACAATACATGCCTATGTACTGTTCTCTTCCAAAAACCAAATGCTAATATTTACCTTAAAATATGCTCATGGAAGCCACATCACAAAAACTATCATCTCACCAACACAGTTTAGTCAATATTACAGTTTTGGTCTTATTCAAATGAAAGATAAACATGTTAAGTTTAATGCTGCAACACTATGTACAGCATACATCACACTGTGTTACACCATGCACAATTTAAACAAGCTGCATAGATATTACATTAAACCTACCGTGGCACTATCCTTTTAGTGAAATAATAATGCACTTAGATATAAATATTCACAATAAAATACCTGTGGATTTAACAGCCAGATCTGCCTCATTCAACAGCACATATGTAACACCACTTCATTTTTTGTGGGTGCTGAAACTTTAGTTTTTATATTAACCATCTCCTTAGTAAGTACTGCCACAAACCACAAATTACCTTCCTTTTTTCAGTGTGTCAATAAACAGCATCATTCTTATACCACTCGTAACGCAGTCTGTTTTGTCTGACAATCATACAGCCTGATCTAAGCAGACATCTCTATTTGAAATTTTGTTTCTTGCCACTTCAATCATGTTATATTAAGTGCAGAGTCCACAAATTCAGGTGAGAGGAACATTTTGTGAAGTGAAAGCAAGCAGTTCTAAAAATTTGAATGAAGGTTTTGTATCACCATTCACCCGGTATGACAGGAAAACCTGTGAACATCATCAGTTTGGATACCTGGTGCCAGTTTAAGGTTTGATCCACACACCTAGATATACCAGGCAATACAATAATTGGACTGCAGTATGAGCAGGGATCAGAGATAAAGTCAGGTAGGGACTGACAGTTTCCTTCTCTCCATAGCATTAAGACCAGCAGAGCAGTCCAAACAGCCTCCTAACCAATAAGCAGCCTATTAGCAGCCCTGCTTCAGCAGTAAATTGGCTGGGGCATGCAGCTGACCACTTATCTCCATCCAGTACTGAGGTGAAGAGAGCACCCCATGCCCCATACAATTTCTTGTATTTCCTTGCAATTTCTGAGTGTATTTCCTAACTTATTTATTACACCGGACAAATATGGTAGATAAAAAAACACATAAGCACACAGGTTAATAGACAGTTATCACAATGTTGCAAGTTAAATTATACTCACATTTCCACATGCCAACTTATATCTATGTCTGACCATTCCAGTTTTACTTACGGGTCATCATAATGGCTTAAAAAAGAAAAGAGGCAATCCCTATCTCCTACCTGCTGACTCAGATGACTCCACCTTGATGTAATAGCCTCCACATCTGCCTGAATTGTCTGTGGCATGATTCCATCATCCACAAGACGACGCCCAATTTCCTGTACTTTGGCCAGACGAGCTTCTGGATGATTCCGAATGTAGTTTTCAAGATCCTTCAAAAGAATACGACACAGCCCATCTGGCGAATCATCCTACCATTTCATGCTGTACAGTCGTTGACATTGAGGGAGGGTGTCATGTGATGAACCATACACGAATATAATGCAATACTGGACTTCCCCTATTGGCCCCAAAAGGCAACTTCCAATGTAAAGTCAAACTCAGTGCAGCAAATGATCATTTTTGAAACATATAGAGAAGACAGAAGTTACAATTAATACATAAATGGTGCAATGAACTGTCACATAAAAGTTATACTTACATCAAGTTCTTCTGAAATTTCTTCAGCATCGGCAGCAGACTTTGGTGATTTTCTTAATCGCTTCTCTAGTTTATCCAACCAATCCATTTCTTGAGCAACCAGTGCTGAACAATAAGAAATTCTGTATTTAATATATTGGCGCTCTTTAATCAATTACAGAAGTCACATTCCTAGATAACACAACATACACAACACCAGGGGCATTGCTCAAGGTTGCAAGTGATTCAGCTGCCCCCATCAGCAGAGCTGAATGTGCAACAAATTACATGCCTCAATATTAAACAAAAAATGTAATCTTATACGCTCAACAAATTTTAAAACTACAAGTCAAATATGTGGGAATGCAATAAATAACTGTTGTCTGGTTGAAAGTTCACATTTCTCTCAGGGACAGCCCTTGTGATCCCTGGCCCCTGGCACCAAAAACCTAGCTATGCCACTGTACAATAGTTTGAGGTTAAAAAGGTCAATGTTACAACAGGTAAATGCAAGAATGACAGAGAACTCCTGCCTGAAGTAAAACTATAAGATTGACTGAACACATGAAATGTAGACAATTTTTAATGTAATACTGCTCCCAAAGTGAAAGGACAGTTATAAGAACAAAACAAATTCAGGCAGGCAACATGATCAAGTTCTGAAGCTGTGCCCCTTGAGTTCACAAGTTTTGGCACCAGTGTTGCTAACACCACAGCTAAGGAAGATGGCAAAGTAAGGGTAGAAAGCTGTGTCTTTTCTGGTATCATACTAAAATCTGTGGTTACAATGTGAAGGAAATTTGTACAGAGTGTGGCTGGTAACCACAAATGAAACAGATATCTACAAAATGTATAAGTTGATCAGTGAGGCTGGTTGCATCTGTATAAAGGGAAAGGCCTGGTAAAAGACCAGTCAGAGATAGTAGGAGTGACTCTTGTTTGCAGTCCAAGAAAACACAACAGCAAGTGACAACTAAGCATGTGACAACAGACTGCACAAAATTCAGTGAACTCATTGGAAATTTAAAAGTTAAGAATGCCAGTTATTGCAGCATCATATAGCCCAAGAAAAAGCAGTTTGCTACACATTTTGCCATTAGGTTCCTTCAAAAGGTATAGAAGAAACTTAGAACAGTCAAAATTGAGTACTGAAACCATTTCCCATCTGTCAACCAACATCGTCTGGAGGAGCAACAATCCATCTGCAGTGACTGAGTGTACCCACATGGTACAGTTCCAAGTTCAGTTTCTTTTGTGCTATATCCAAACAAAAAGTGTTTAGGCCTTTTTTTTGGTCAAACACGTACTGTCTGATGTAGCGTACATAGACATGATAGTTTTGAAAGAACAGGGTCCTAATGACATCTTTCTCCAGCAAGACAGAAGTCCTCCATATTTTCACACTAAAGTTCAGACTTCTTGACACAGGCAGTGCAGTCACTTGGGCACCACACTCACATGACTTTACACCACCTGATTTCTTCTTCTGGGTGTACACAAGGCATGTTGTTTATTTTCCAACACTGCCCACCACTGTGCTGGAACTCCCTTTGAGGAAACAAGCTGACACATCTAGAGTTACATCCACCACACTTAAAAACATGTGGACAGACCTCGAATACACACGTGATACATGCCAGGATATTCACGATGTCCCCACTGCCAAATGTAAACTGTTAAGTGCAGGTCACATAAGCACCATCATGTAACCTCTAAAACAAGTGTAGTTTTCGCAGTGTGTCCCTTAACTCTTCAGCAATATTACATCAGAATGACAACATTTCATGTGTTCTGGGCTGGTTATGATTTCTGTGCACAGTTCACGATTAAACTTTGGGGCCCTATCCATGCATATCATAGGCTGACAATGCAGGCAGAGCAAAGTAAAAAAATTTACACACACAACATGTTGGAGACAAAATCTGAAATACAACCAGCCTTTTCAGGGGCCCCACAAATGGAGAGGATCCATGCAGTCTCACACTCAGTGACAGTCTTAAATGGGCCCTACATATGTTCACCCACTAAAACACAACCACTTGTAAATTATGAAAAGCCCAGCAATTACATAACCTTCCTAATGTCAGGCTTTGAGGTTCTTGTATGTTGCATTTGGCTCTTCTGGAGGATAATGATATACAACTGCGTAAGTAAATCCCAACATTTTGGAGCATCATAGTGCTTTCATCTTCATGGTCAAGCAGTCCAAAAATATCAGCCATGTGGAAAAATGTGTGGCATTATACAGGGCATTTCATAATGTACTCTGGAATTACAAAAATGTATTATAGGAAAACCGTAGGACATGCATTTACAAAACCTGTACAGATAGAAGGAACAACTCAAAAATTTTTTTCCCAGTAAGTTGTTTTTCATCGTAGTTCACATTTCTGCCACTAGGTGATGCAAGTGTATGTAGTGAGAAAATGGCTGTTCCGGGGGAGAAGTCGTTTTGTGTGTTGGAATATCACACGAGTAAGTCTGTGGTTACTGTGCAACATGCATTTCGTGCAATGTATTCGTCCCACCATTGCCACATGATCTTGCCAACCTAAAGGCAAGGATCATTGCAGCAGTGAAGAATATCGATGCACCCATGTTAATGTGTGTGGGGCAAGAACTTGAATATCATATCGTTGTGTGCCGTGTCACCCGTGGTGCACACATCGAACATCTCTAGTCGTCAAAAAAACTTTTTCAGTTTTCCTATGGCAGTGACCAATTCCATTAAAGTAGTTCCTTTGATTTTCTTGTTATAAATGTTTGTAATCAAGGATAACTTTATGAAATGCCCTGTATATACATACATATGATCGTGTGGGTAGCAGTTGAAAAGAGAAGGTGATAGGATGATTGGGGTTCCTCATTTTAATATGTGTTTGGTAACCAATAAAAATATAAGAATTCTCATTCTTTAATATTTCACCATCACCTACAAAACCATTAAAATTTGATACATGCATTTTTGGCTACATCAATGTAATTTAACAAAAGGAATGTTCTTCCAAGCATGGCAGAATCCACTCAAATGTACCATACATGTATGCAGTAAAACCTTGATTTTATGTTCTCACATATTGTGTGTTTTCCATGATTTTATGCATTTTTTGCAAGGTGTCTGTCAAATGTCCCTAGGAACAATGTTTCATGGGTTTTATGCCATTTTTAGGTGGCCCCCCAAAAAATTTAAAGTCGGGTCTTTACTGTGTGTGTGCATGCATGCATGCACACATATTCTGTCATTTGGATGCATGTATGTGCAAGCGCGTGCGTGTGCACGCGCACGCACACACACACACACACACACACACACACACACATATGCACACACAAAATCTGTTAGGAATTTAAGTGGGGTACAATGTGAAATATGAGAGGGGGGGAACAGGTATAAAAGTTTTGTTTCCAATTCTCACAGAAGGAGAAAACAAGTCTATTTGTAAAGAAAAATTTCTCAGTTATTATCAGATTCGCCTTAAGGTTACAAGCAAGCAACTTCAAATTTGCCAACATCAACTTCTCCTAGTACAGTATAAAGATCTGTAAACCTCATCTGGCCTAGGAATGGGCCTGATCATTTCATTTTCATCACTATATTCTATAGTATGAATCGAAATTCAGGTCCATATGAACATAAAATTCAAACAAAACAAAATAAAAGCAAACATTATACTTGCCTCTAAATTCACCATATTCATGTGAGGCTTCTTTTAGTATCTTAAACTTATCATAGATATCATCTGTTACTTCACTCCATTTAGCATTCAAGTGTGTGAATTTTCTTGCAACATCCTGAACTGAGCTACCTTCAGACATTAGCAGAAGATCATTTCCTGTGAACAAAGATAAGGGGTAACATGATCTGTTTTAAACTATAGGCAGAATTAAGAGCCTTACATATTATACATTATTTATATTGCAGTACACAATCTCAATACCTAACTTAACAGAAGTTATCTTACTCTTTGCACCATCCAGACTGGCTGTGGGGCACATCTAGCCTCCTATCCAAAGGGTACTGTGGGCTGTTTCGACATAGATTCTACAGCTGTGGTGCTGAAGCTAACCACTCACCTCCAGAAGTACCACGGATTAGAATGGAGACGGCACACCTTCATACCCCCATACGACAGCATGGTGTGTGCTTAATTACATACAGGGGCAATTTTACCTTTCCCTTCATACTGTGCAAGAGTGAAGTACAGATCAACATTGCAAGATCCAACATCCTGACAGTGATGAATGTTATTTGGGACCTGATGCTGTACACTCTAGTGGAGTTCCACTTACATGTCATTTTCTTTTTACCAAACTACAAAGTATTACATCCCAAAAGATGGTAAACTTCAAAGATTATTGTTAGTTCTATTACATGATTTTCACACTATTTGTAGGGAAATGCCTCACATTTTCATCACTGACATTTCACAATATTATGACTTCAGTAACCAGTACCATTTACAGGGGTATAAAATTCATGTTATATAAGTTTCCAGGTTTTCAGAGCATGGACTGTTCAGAATATAGTCATCTAGGTGCTGGCACTGAATAATGTTATAAGTTGATACAGGTGTTTCAAAGAAACATGCTGCCCCCACCTTCAAGGTCGAAGACAAAAGTTCCAAGTCAATGCAGAAATGATTTTTGTGAGAATGTGTGCAGGCTACAAGTTAAATGGCCATTCAGAACCACAAAAGGGAGAGCAGGACGAGGGCTGCAAGAACCTTGAAATTTGGAAGTCAAGAAACCAAACAGCCCTTTTCAGGGCCACAACAATAAAAAATGTGAATGACATGTAGAACGGAAACATTAAAAATACATGGCTCTTATCTGGACTGCAGCTGCTGGCAAGTGGTGATAACCTCTATTTATGAAGGCACAGGTAAGGGAATGTTGCTTCACATGAGCAATAATATCTTCAGGTTCCTGCACTTCAGGTAGCAGATAAGAGTAATTTGAAATTTTATATAACATTAAGGAGACGAAGAAGAGTACCAACCCATCTCATTGATGTTCCTGAATTCCTCTGTCCTCTTGTCTACTTTATCCTTGAGTACCTGGTATTTACCCTTCAAATGGAAAAGTTCTGCTGATGATGTAATAGCAGCACTGGATGGTACTTCAGTCTCCAGTCTGCATAACCAAGATGTGAACTCCTCCACTCCTTTGATTACCTGAAAAGTGGGTGCACCTACATGATTAATAACCTATTATATGCAAGATCTGAGGTTCTCACAGAAGTAACGCTGACATGCAAGTCTTCTGGTATGTAATGCTGTATTGCTGGGCAGGTAGTTCCCAACATATTTAAGGCACTACATTGTATCAAAATGTGAGAAACTCTTCGCCCCATAACACAGTATCACATCTCAGAAAACTAGCATCACCACCTTATCATGATGTAGACATTAGTCCAGTTTAATGCAAACCATTCATTAATAAACTGTGAACATGAAATTTCAATAAGTATGAAACAAGAAGTCTAAATTTTTTAAGCTCATTTGTTATAACTGCTATTTCAACAATGCAGTTTTCTTATTGTGCATTGCATTACACATTAAAGAACATCAACTACCACACCATACTGGGATGCCAGAAACCAAACGACTCTCTCTTACCCACATCATGAAATAAGGTCACCCTTAAAAAGTTTATACTTTCACATTTGGCCACGAAATTCCTTGCTTTTATGGAACCCAAATGTTCAGTAATGTAGTCTTCTGGGTTATGACACTCTGCAGCTTCCTAAATGGTTGCCAGTTTGGAACAACCTACTGCCTCCATCTTTGGAGTACAAGTCACATTGGGATTGTATATCCATGTCCCCACATGGTGTTATGACCCAGAAGACCACAATCTATGTTTTCCCTGTCACTAGGACCATTAATGTTAAATAACACTGAATTACAAAGACCACCAATACTTAACGTCACACTCTTCCATGAAAATATGTCACTCAGAACAAAAGATGTTGTTGAGGGAGACATACATACTCAGAAAGATATGATGACAAATGTTTCAGGCTTGCAATTTCTTATGAAAGGTGGACATTGCCTAATAATAAATCTTCTAGACAAGAGGTTCTCTCAGTGTTAAGGGTGAGGATTCAGTTCTTCTGGGATGCACCACAATGCTGTCTGGCAAATACTCCCTGGCATTACCTCAAAATGTCAAGAGCCACACACCCAAGCACACAGTGCTACATCCCATTGTGTCACATCCCAAAAGACCTGAATCCTCATATCTTTCACAGAATAAAAATTCACAACACATTAAGAACTACAGCATTATAAACAGGGCAGAGATCCACCTTACCCTCTTGCTTTTGTCTAAAGCATCCTTCAAACGAACATTTTGCTTCTTCGCTCCTAACACTACTTTCCTCCATTTCCCAAGTAATATATCAACTTGTAATCGCAGTTCTTCTGCAAAATTTGGATCAGCATTACTCAGCAGTTTCTGTGATGTACTCTCTATGTTGGAAACATTTGGCTGCAGTGTTTCAACGTCATCTTGAAGAGCCTACACAAAAGTTTTAACTGTTCATTATTTCACCATATTTTGTAAACAAAAGGAAATATTTCTATATTTACTTCAGTAACCAGTAACAAAACTCACATCTAGGGTACATATTAAGCCTGAATGAATAAGAAATAGAAAAGAGAGTGGAGGGTGGTAATAAGACACTATAATGTTACAAAAGAATAAAAGAATTTTAGGCTCTGAAGGTTCCTGGGTAATGACTACTTATTTGTCAGGTAAAGACAGGTGAAAAGGAAAGTAAAGTGTTAGTAAAGTGAATGGGAGTGGAACATTTTGTGGCTTTGCAACAGAAGAATACCAAGTCGGGCCTATACATATTAATCTTAATAAACTAACTTCCTATACCGGAGAAAACTTTGTTTCACTGTTACAAAGATCAACTGGTTAATGCTGTTCAGGGAAAAAAATCACTGATTATTCTGATAATCATGAAACCCACAAATAATCCTATATTATGTGGGTAATATGAAAAGTTCTTTTAATGTTGAAACATGTGGCAAAGGTAAAGCTCTCCCTGTAACATGCAATGGAAGAACAGAGAGGCAATATAGGTACAGCTCTACTCTAAAACATATGGCAATATAGTAACTACCACACTCTAAAGATTAACCGTCAACAGTCCTGAACAGAAATTTGTAAAATATATCACTATGTAGCTGAAACATTCAGGTGATCAAAGATATCTACATTCTTATGATAACTGGCTGCCACTCATGGTGATCACAAAATGCTGCCTCTAACTCATATTCAGAAATGGGATAGACATGGATGGTATAGCACCTACACTACAGGATTGATGACCACATAATCACAGTTGGGGTAAGCAACTTTTCCCTACTTCAATGAGTGCAGACCAATGGCTCTGGGACCCACCCAGTATCTTAAGCAGTGGGTACTGGCAACTGTTGCACCCACGAGTAAAGTGGCTGGAGTGTGAAGCTGACCATTCACCTCCATCTACTGCTAAGGTTAACAGTAAGTACAGTTATACCTCCATTTCCGCATATGCCTTCACATCATGATCAGTGACAACTTGTTTTACTGTCTCCAAGACATCTGAGTAACTTCAATACACACATTACCACATTCATAGCTAATTTTCTTAAAATCAAACTTAATATTGCCTTTCTTTCTATGCCCAACTTTCCTAACAGAATATTAAAAGATTTCAGAATATGACAGATACTAACATTTGACTGTTCCAGCTGTGCCTCCATCATCTCAATATCACCAACTGGCAGATCTTCCTCAGCCTGTAAGAAAGCCTCTACTTCTTGCAGCCATGAGTTCAAACCTTCCATCTCATCCCGAAACTGGTGAAGCAATTCAATGTCTGGCAAAAGAATTTGCTTACATCAGATTACAGTTTTGTTCAGGGTATCTTACTATAGGTCATCACATTGTATGCATACACATTTCTAACAGATAATCCACACTCAAAGAACACTGCAGTGTAGCAACTGGTAAACCTGCTTCCTATTCGAATGTCAGCAAAGATAATGACCAATGACTTTCAATGATCTTCAGTCCTGCCAAGCAGATTTCATAGCACCTTAACACTACAGAGTCTAAAGGTTGTCTAAATAATATTAAAAAATTTAATTCCTATCTCACAGAAAACACAATGCATCTCTACATGACATCACTGCTACAAGACTCTCAAGTCCCACACATAAAGAGCTCTAATTATACACAAAGAATTAACCATCTACAAAAAGTAGAGAAACTACCTTTCTGCAATTTCTTCTGTCGTTCATCAAGGATTACTGGAATGTCACTCCAGCGGGCATTAAGATCTTGTAGTTCATCTTTCAGTCGTTGGCTCTGAGTCTCTGAACCTGCTCTGTGTATCAGTTCTTGGCCAGTAGTGTTGACATAATTAAAACTATTCTGCTGTTCTTCAATTGTCTTTTGCAGCTCCTAAACAACAAATAAAAGTTAAGCAGTGTTTTCTGCCATGCTTTACTTCAAATCAAAATTACAAATATAGTCCTTCCAGGCCACTTCATTGTTTAAAATAAATACTTCCATCTTTATATGCAAGTTCAGAATATACTTCTCATTAGAACATGCCCTGTCTGGTTATTGTTTTAATACAAAATTAAAACACAGGTGGACTTAACTGAACCAATATCAGCATTAGCAAATCCTATTCCTTCCTTATCCTCTAAGAATTTCATTGCATTCTACATCCATTTCATGGAAAAACTTACGACTAAATGGCTGACTGAGGTCTCCTACCCTGACTGAGGTTTATCCATGCTTTTTCCTCAGTTGTACGGCAAATGTCAGGGTATAACTCGCAAAGACGGGGCATGGCCCGCACTCTTCCCAATTAGGTTGTTAATTGTGTTGTTCTGTGTATTATGTGTGTGTAAATATATACTGTACTACTGCCACCGAGTGTAAACCCAATTGCAATTAACAAATATATCATTTAGTTTCTTACAGCAATGAGTGTCAAGATTAGTCTTCCGGGATGTGGTACCATGTACTTTAGTACATGTACCAAACCATGTGGCAACACTTCCCAGTGGACTGTAGTGTCAAAACAAGTACCTATACACAATTACTGGACAATGAAATAAGTACAATCATGCATAATTCCTGATATATTACTGGGAATCTGGATGGGATTCTCCATAAAACACCATTCTTTCTAAATTATAAAAAGAATTCAAAACTGTAGTACTTAAAAAACACAACAAAACATAAAAGCAAAAAAACATAACTAATATTTCAGACGTCCATCATCTAGGTTTATTAAGATCACAATGTTTCCTGAGAGGGCATCTGTCTCTATCTTCAGGCCAGGAGGAGAAACAGCCCAGTGATAGATACTAGACCTTTTAGGGGGCATAACACAGTAGAATATCCATTACTCCTGTCCACATGAAGAGACAGACAAATCCAGTCTTTGAAATGCTGTGGCCAGGTGAGTGACAATATCAGAAATATTAGTCAAGGTTTTTACGATACACAAACTCAGAACCCTCTACAGTAGAATAGAAGAAGAATAGAATATGTGGGTTTGAGCCCTTCTGGGCCCGATGCACCTAGGCCTTAAAACAGACCCTTTGTGCCCCAAGTCCTATACTAAGTTAAAGGAGCCCTATGCCTTTGCCAAAGTTCCAGATGGCCCCCACACCTAGTTTCTTAATAGCTTCCGGGTCCCAAAAAAAAAGGACCCAGGTAGGTGTGCCTGAGTGAGGCCAAGGCCTCACACTCACATAAAATCTGGACTGAGGTCTCCTCCTCAGTACCAGATCTCCTGAAAATGGCGAGTGAGAGGGAATGAAATCGCCGACAAACTCACAAGGAGTGGCTCTGCTCAGCGGTTCATTGGACCTGAGCCTTTCTTGGGGGTTTCTAGGCAGAATATAAGAAGGAAGTTGAATCACTGGATGGGGAAGCAACATCTAGCATTGCGGCAGTGTCCCTGTAACACGCAGAGACAGGCTCGAGAATTGATCTCGGGCCCTGACCTGGCTACAAGCACCCAACTATTGTCCTTTAATAGGACTCAAACCAAGGTTGTTATTGACCTGCTTACTGGACATAACACCTTGAGAAGACATTTATGCACAATGGGGCTCAGTAGTAACCCTCTACAGTAGTTACAAACACAAATTTTCTTTAAGTAAGCAGCCCTGTTAATAAACATACAACAAGTTACACGTGCAGCACAATGTGAAAGGATTCATCTGCATCACTTACAATGAACTTCTGCAACTGGTCCTCCATAACAGCTATGTCTGCTACTACTGCATGTTCTGAGAGTAACACTCCTTCCACATTATGAACCCATTTCATCAGTGCATCCATTGCTTCCAAGTACTTCTGTGGTGGAGATCTGTCAACTGCATTATTCAGCTCAGTCTGTTTTTCAGCCAATCTGTAGGACACCAAATTACATTATGATGTAATTTACCACAACACACCATTGCCAAAATACAAATAATTACACATACAGCAAAAGTAGTAAGTACCAAATATTTGAAAATTGTCTAATGCTAGTCCTTTATAAACAGCCAGAAGAGGGAGGACACAGACAGACAGAAAGATAACCAGAGTGACCAACCAAGAATGAGCCAGAAATTGCATAAATGACCATGTACACAAATTTATGCTCTCATGGGAACCCAGTTTTTAATACTTAAATACATTTCTGTTCCTTACAATACAGAGTTCTTGCAGAATTTGCAATAAAGTTTTACTGTTACTTCATTAAGTGATGCTTATCTATGGGATATTATCATTTATCAGAAGAAATATTAACAAATGTGTTCACAACATGTAAACAAATGCAAAATATAAAACTTTAATCAAGTAGCAGCACAAACCTCAGCATCAACTCTCCCCATCTGTCCAGGAAGTTATTTGTATCAACATTAATGCTTTCAGCATCACTTCCAGCCAGCTGACTCGATGATAGGTCTGCTGCACATTTTCTTATCTTGTTGATACTGTCTTCAAGTGACTTCATTGATGCCATCTTCATTCTGCACTGTTCAAGCTGTTGCGTAACATTTCCTTGCCCTGAGGGAGAAGAATTTATTCCTTCCAACCATTTCTGGCAGTCTTCCAAAATCAATTTCAAACTGCTCACTTCACTGTACAGGCATTTCTTTTCCTGCAGGAAATATATCCTCTCCTTACGCTCTTGCAGAAGTGCAGCCAAACCATTCCATCGATACTCTGTGACAGTGACTTTATGCTCTACATCTTTAATTGGTTCATTGTCTGAAAATACAACCATAACAAAAAAAAACTGCTATAATAAAATCTCTGAATCAGAAAATGGAAGTTACATAGGTCCAAAGGCATAGCCTCTCAAACCACCTGATCTCATTTTTGGGTTAGATTAAAGGTAAACTTTACAACCTGCTTCTGGCAGAAAATACACATGAACAAAAAACCGGATGTGTGAAACTCCTTTTTCCAACAAAGAAAATACCTTAAATAAAGTACTGAAAGAATTCGATAACATTTGGATGTTGACAGGGTCACCCATGGAACAAATATCTAATATTCCTTTGAAACAAGAGCAATACTTTGTGAGATACTGTTTCTAAAAAGTTACTTTAATTTTTATCACATTTAGTTTATTGAAAACACAATTTCAAAGTATTAAATTTAAGGTCTCTGCTCTTGTGGGATGCAGTACCACATCATTAGGTGACTGATGCTCTACATTTCAAGACACACACTCAAGGGTCAAAAAATTCATGATATTCTTGACAGATATTATAACCTCCGACAGGAAGACCATTATGCTGACTCAAAATGTCCGACACCAATCACCCAATGACATAATGTCACATCCCTGAAGAATGGAGACCTTATCTATACCACTGCAAAAGCCAAAAACTGGCACAGTATTCAATTCGTTTGTATAGCCTTACAGACCAAAGATTCTACATACCAATCAAAATTATATTCAAATATATGAATGGCCTGCAGATGTGTTAAAAAATCCATTATCTAAATACATAATAGGTACATTTAATACTGAAACTAACTCCTTGTCTTTGGTTTAAATTGCACATAGGGCAAAAACTACCTTGCCTGTGTTTATCTGCGGTTTTCCTAATTAGAACAGATGAATACCTCATAGAAGCTTTATAAGGACCACATCTGCTTTCTCCCATACCACTTTTACTTCAGTGAATATAATTAACCTTTCAGTACCACTGATAAATGCCAGAGACAACACTCTAAAAACAAAAACAAAAAACATGTCAACTTGCCACTTTGAGCTTCCTCTACAAGATGCTTCCCAAGAGCAACCACCCTGTCCACTTCAGTTTTGTGGTTCTCGACATCAGTCTCCATGTCCTTGTATGTCTGCAGCTGCTCCTCCACACTAAGGCCCTCAAAAGTTCCCTGTTCACTTGTACTCATGACAGACAGAGCTGCTTCCATGTAGTCCATCCAGGAGTTGAGTTGAGCTACAGCTGCCTCAAATTCCAAACGAGCTGTACTTCCAACACGCCGCTTCTTCGATTCACTGTGATGGACCTGGCAAGGAAGGGTAAAATTTAGCTGTCAGGAGTGTTAGCCAGTCTACCTGAAAAACCTTTAATTTCAAAGAAACGTAAGACAATCAAAGCCATATCTTAACCCTCTGCTGTTCAACTTTCTGTATCATATAGTGTCACCTGGTCCAATTATGTAAAAGCCATAACAGCACCAAAGTAAATAAAGTGCCAAAATCCATCTGTACTGATACCATCATACGACCCCTACAGAATGTGTAAAATGCTGTACCTAGTCTGGTACAGTACTGCTATGAAGAAAAGTATAAAATCTTGACTGAGTGCGGGTTTGAACAAGAAAAGGTTAATCAGAGAACACACAATACGCACTTGTTGACTTGTGGCTGCAGTCACTGTTTTATTCATTTCCCACTGTTGCTCTGGTAGCATGGCAGAGATTGCTTCTCCTGATGGTGGGACCATGTTGAATTCAAAACCAGAATTTGATATCTACATAGAAAAAAATAATTTGTCTGTAACATTTATTAAAACAATACATAATAAGCAGAACATGGGTAAATCTGTTCTTAACACAGTAAGAGTGTATAATTCTCACCCTTTGCCCTTGGACTTCGATTATCTGAATGAGTGCATCCCAGCGATCCTGAAGCATTTCCACTCTTTCAAGCATACTATTGCTACCAGATGAGTCAGAATCAGATACCAGCTGTAGCATCGATTCCTGAAGGACGAGAATTCGTCTCTGCTGTGCATCCATTTCAAGCCTAAGAACCTGTAATAGCATTTAACATTTGGATCAAGCTGACTAAAATTCTAAGCAAGATATAGAACTCATATCATATGGCTAAATTATTGTCACAACAAGCTCACAATGTATATCACAAATTTCCTGCTACATAACATATTATTACATAACTTTGTTCCAAAAATGCATGATTTGAAAGCTAATGAAGCCAGTTTTAGGCTCTAAATCATACATGTTTAGGTGCTGCTCCCTGAAGATGGTGGTCTACTGCCAAAACATGTAGGACAGAAGACTGTGTATTGCTTATATATACTTTACATGTGCAAGTTATTGGTTTTAATAATACAAAGCCTATTAAATTGCAAGGAATTAATATTAAAATTGGTTCAAAAAAGATCACTACTGTATTAGACAACATATCATTTCCTACATTCCTCCTTTCTGACAGTAAAGCTTGAACAACAAAACATAAGAAAATGAGAAAAATTTTAAAATAAGCAGTATTATAAACTCCTTCTCACCACAAAAAAAAATAATTAAGTAATTCTATTAGAAATCTGAGCTGAATCCTTTAAAAAACACTACAATAAAAATAAGTCAACAGTGGTCAAACAATAAAGTTCTGGGACACAGTCTATAACAGATACACATGAAATAAGAATAAAATTCCTTCTACTCTCCCTTAACTGCAACACACTTTTTACATCCTTCTAAAAGTTGAACAAAATGGCCAAAGACAGCAGAAGGAACTGCATTCAATTAGGCAGCAATATTCAAGTGTATCCTGACACCTTCCTCTTTTGAGGGCAGTTCTCACTTTGGGGATTGTAAAAAAGTCAGCCATTGCAATATCTGGTGAATAGGATGGGTTGCTGATCCACATAGCATCTCAATGTCATGGCAGGAGGTGGTCATCCATGGACTGTGTGCCGCAAACTTTGTAGAGAGTTCCCTTTTTCCCAGATCTTTCAACAGAATCTGAGAAAACATCTCCAGTTAATGTGCAGCTGATCCTCCATCAATTTTAAGACAATTCAATGGTCTTTGGCCACCAGGTCACAAAGTGTTGCAACTTTTTGTACCTTTTAATCAGCTAACTATTGTCCACTTCTTTGACCACCTTCTATGAACTCACATACTACACTGAATTTCTAAACCACTTGAAGACATGTGTACAAGATAGACCCCTGTTACCATTAACAGTTTCACACATTTTGTATGTTTCTGCAGCTGTTTCCTCCAAAGTGTGAAACAAAACTTGACATTCACTTGTTCACAACAAACAAACACACAACTTAATATGTGGGGCTGCTAGAGTAAAACTGAATGTAAACCCTAGCAGTCACAACATGTATTAACAGAAACTAGCTATGTCTAGTTTATGTATCAAACCATACTTGCATGATAGCATCATCCTAAAACTCTGTTGTTTGACCATGTACATGTGTCGCATAGAATATCAGTCACTGCAACAAATTGTACACTGCCATTCAACAGAAATGGAACATGGATAACCACTTCAACACACAACCAAGAAACATGAATGTTGGTGCTCAAACAGGTTTAAATTAGTAACCAACATCCATTATGGTTAATGATGGTAGTGGTAGTGGTGGTGGTGGTGGTGGTGGTGGTGGTGGTGGTGGTGGTGGTGGTGGTGGTGGTGGTGGTGGTGGTGGTGGTGGTGGTGGTGGTGGTGGTGGTGG
>Ga0123357_10002333_pt1 | contig 21091 bp, 26 predicted proteins | sample TergutEmb28metaG_FD_89873 | JGI IMG/M metagenome (GOLD analysis project Ga0123357, IMG submission 89873) | Embiratermes neotenicus P4 segment gut microbial communities from Petit-Saut dam, French Guiana - Emb289 P4 | ecosystem: Host-associated > Arthropoda: Insects > Digestive system > Gut ... | reverse complement strand
GGGGGGGGGGGGGGGGAGAGTTGTTGCCCCGCCGCGGGGGGGGGAGAAAAAAAAGTGAAAAAAAGTGGGGGGGGGTGGGGGGGGGGGGGGGGTGATGACGACAGAATATTCTATAAGGATGTTTTTCCCTAAACGGAAAGCTTCGCCCGACGCGGCATTTTCAAAAAGGCTTGGGGCGCTTTCGCGCCATGGATTCGTCATTGGCCGGGGTTTCCGTACGAGATTTCTATACCGCGCTTGAAGCACTTGGGCTTGGGTGGATTTCGATTTTGTAAGACTAGCGGAAACGCTCACGCCCCGCTTGTCGTTTCTTGCTCAGTTTGGAATTTGAGTTATCGTTTCTTGCTGACTTGCATGTGCGGACTTCCCTCTCGACTTATGCAGGGCATCCTTTAAACTTCTTTCTTCCCTTCACGGTGAAAGAAACGGCGGAACGCATGGACAAATCCCAAAGCCTGAAAAGCATCGGCCTGAAAGCGACCTTTCCACGGATGAAAATCCTCGATCTCTTCGAGAAAAGCGAGGTGCGCCATCTTTCGGCGGAAGAGGTCTATCGCTTGTTGATTGCGGAAGATATGGATATCGGGCTGGCGACGGTCTACCGGGTGTTGACCCAGTTCGAGCAGGCCGGGCTTCTGGAGCGGCGCTATTTTGAAACCGGAAAGGCGGTGTTCGAGCTGAACGACGGGAAGCACCACGATCATCTGGTCTGCGTCGACTGCGGCCGCGTCGAGGAATTCTACGATCCGGAAATCGAGCGGCGGCAGAAAAGGATCGCGAACGACAAAGGCTTCGAGATCCAGGAACACGCCCTTCATCTCTATGCTTCGTGCATCAAATCCGATTGCCCGCACCGCAAGGAGTGATTTTCTAAATTACTTAAAGAATTCTTTGTTGTAGATCGCTACTGTAGCAAAACATTATTTAAGTAAATTTAGAAAATTTAGTCGCTTATTGATCCGGCACTTATTCACCCGGCAATTAAGGGTTGATTTTGAGTCACCCCAACCTGAAGGTTGGGGATTCCTGTAGGGGCGGCGTCCCCTACGAGGCATCTGCTGCTACGAATGCGGCCCCTGCCTTGTCCGCCTGCGTCCTCAGGCAATGATCCGGTTTCTCTCAACCCTTCATTGCCGGGTGAATAAATACGCTCGTTAGGCAGGATGGGGTGAGCGGCAATCGGCCCGCCGCCGCAAATCGCGCCGAAGAAACCCGGGAGCAGGGATGGGCATCTTCCCCTGGATCCTGCGACTCCGCTTCGCTACGCGCAGGATGACCGTCTGCGACTCCGCTTCGCTACGCGCAGGATGACCGTCTGCGACTCCGCTTCGCTGCGCGCAGGATGACGGGTCAGGGCCATCGGTACGCACACTCCGTCATCCTTCGTCGAGCGGGCCCTGCTGGGCCCAGGCGGGTCAGGGGGCGTCGGTACACACTCCGTCATCCTGCGCGAAGTCGCAGGATCCAGTGTGCAGGATGGGGGGGTTCTTGAGAGAGCGACAGCGAAGCCCATCATTTCTCCCTCTGCAACTCCGATGGGTTTCGCTTCGCTCTACCCATCCTACGCACTGCGCGGAGTCGCAGGATCCGGCTTCAGCACCGAAACAACGCGATGGACTCCACATGCGAAGTTTGCGGAAACATGTTCACAACACCCGCGCCGAGCAGGCGGTAGCCTTTCTGGTGGATCAGGATCGCGGCGTCGCGCGCCAGGGTGGCCGGGTTGCATGAGACGTAGACGATCCGCTGGGGACGCAGGCTCGCTTCCGCCCCGGCATCTTCTTCCCCCGCAAGCGCCTTGATCAGTTCGGCGGCGCCTTCGCGCGGCGGGTCGATCAGCATCTTCGCGCACGGGCCGAGTGGCGAAAGGCTCCCGGGCGTCGCTTTGAAAAGATCGGCTACCGCGAATTCCGCGCATTCCCCAAGTCCGTTTTTCAGCGCGTTTTCTTCGGCGCGGCGCACCAGCGCCGCGCTGCCCTCGATCCCCAGCACGCTGGCGCCGAGCCGCGCCATCGGCAGGCTGAAATTGCCCAGGCCGCAAAACATGTCGAAAATCCGCTCGCCGCGCCGCACTTCCAGAAGCGCCATCGCGCGCCGCACCAGGACGCGGTTGATCGCGGGGTTGACCTGGGTGAATTCGGTGGGGCCGAACGCAAGCTCAATGTCGAAATCCGGGAGGGAGTAAGACAAGAGGCCGCTCTTTTCCGGATAAAACGGAACGACCGAATCCGGGCCGCGCGGCTGTAAATGGATGTGAACGCCGTGACGCTGCGCGAAGTCCCGCGTCAACATTTCATCCGCTGCGGAAAGCGGTTCCAGCACGCGCAGCACGAGCACCGTCGCGCGCTCTCCGACGGCAACCTCGACCTGCGGCAAGCGTTCGCGGATCGACAGGGCGCCAAAGAGTTCGCGCATGGGAAGCAGGAGTTTCGCCAGCGCCGGCGGCAGCGTATGGCATTCGCGCATATCGGCGATATAGCTGCTGCGTTTCTCGTGGAAACCGACCAGCATTCCGCCTTTTTTCTCCACCAGGCGCACCGAAAGCCGGGCGCGGTGGCGGTATCCCCAGGGGTTGCCGTGGATCGGCGCGAAAATTTCCTCCGGCTTCAATCGTCCGATATGCCACAGATTGTCTTCGAGCACGCGCTGCTTCGCCGCGACCTGGGCGGCGGGATCGCAATGCTGCATGCTGCATCCGCCGCAGACGCCGAAATGCGCGCAACGCGGCGGCACACGGCTGGACGAAGCGCGGATCAGTCTTGTGATCCGCGCCAATTCGTAGGTCGGCTTCTTGCGAACACTGGAAAATTCGACCCGCTCGCCGGGAAGCGCGCCTTCGACAAAAACCGTTTTCCCGTCCAGGCGGGTAATGCCGCGCGCCTCGTGATCGAGGGATTCGATGATTCCGGTGGGCATTGATGATCCTTATGACGAGAAAAAGCGCAGAAAAACCGCGCATTTTATATGCTGCGCCGAAAAAACTCCCGGAAAATTTGTTGTAAAAACACACAAATCGGGTGTTGCATTAATGAATTACAGGATTGATGCGATGCATCAATTAATTCTTGCCAGACTTCAGTCGTGCTATCATAATTCGCTGGTCAACGTGCACGATGACCGCTCCAAAGCAAAAAACTGAGGTGTACAACTCTCTCTTTATCGATAAAGGATGCCAACGATGAAACAATCCTCTCTTCTTATTGCCACCTTGATTGCCGCCGCTGTTGCTGCCTGTGGTGGCGATGCGCCGCCGCCGAAGCCTGCCGCTGCTCCTGCTCCTGCCCATGAGGCTGGCATGTCCGGTATGTCCGGCATGTCCGCCGACCAGAAAGGCATGTCTGGCATGTCCGGCATGTCGGGTATGTCCGGCGAACAACAGGGCATGTCCGGAATGTCTGGAATGTCCGGCCAGCAAGGCATGGCGGGAATGTCCGGCGAACAGCAGGGCATGTCTGGAATGTCCGGTATGTCCGGCCAACAAGGCATGTCTGGAATGTCCGGGATGTCGGGTATGTCCGGCCAGCAAGGCATGTCTGGAATGTCCGGTATGTCCGCCGACCAGAAAGGCATGTCCGGAATGTCCGGGATGTCCGGAATGTCCGGTATGTCTGCTGACCAGAAAGGCATGTCCGGTATGTCCGGTATGTCCGGAATGTCCGGTATGTCCGGTATGTCCGCCGACCAGAAAGGCATGTCCGGTATGTCGGGCGAGCACAAGCACTAAGGCGAGCCCCGCATGCGAAAAAGCCGGCCATTGGCCGGCTTTTTTTCATGGCTCGCAGCAGGATTCCGGAGCACGAACGGAGTGCGAACGATGATATTTCCCGGTATTTTACCGATGCTTTCGGGCGCGATTCTCGCTGGCGGGCAAGGGCGGCGGATGGATGGCGCCGACAAGGGCTTGCAGTCGTTTCGCGGCAAGCCCCTGGTCGTCCAGGTTCATGAACGTCTGCGCCCACAAGTCGACGAAATATTGATCAGCGCCAACCGGAACATTCCGGATTACGCGGCGCTTGTTCCGGAGGCGAACATCGTCGCCGACCGGATTTCCGGTTTCGCCGGACCCCTCGCGGGATTGCACGCGACGCTGGTTTGCGCGCGCCATCCCCTGTTGCTGACGGCCCCCTGCGATACTCCCTTTCTTCCGCAGGATCTGGCCGAACGCCTCCATGCTGCGCTTGTCCGGCACAAGGCCGACCTGGCGTTCGCCTGCGTTTGCGAGCGGCACTATCCCACTTTCAGCCTTTGCCGCCGCGAACTCTTTCCCGCCCTCGAAGCCTTTCTGGACAGCGGCGGGCGCAAGGCAAACGATTGGCTTGAGACCATCAACGCCGTCCCGGTAGCTTTCGACGATCAGGCCGACGCCTTTCTGAACATCAATACTCGCGAGGATTTGCTCTGCCACGAAAGCGGGCGGAAATGATATGCTGAAAAATTCCAGCATATGCAAAACACATTCGCATCGAGGGATGGGGACAAAATGACAAAAATCCTTTATCGCGCAAACCCGCCGGAATCTCCGGAAGGGCCGCTGGAAGCGGATTATGTGGATGCCGCGACGGAAAGGGAGGCCGTAGCGGCACTGAAGGCGAAAGGCTATACCAATATCCTTCTGTATGAATTTGTGGGGCTGGCAAGCCTGAACAAGGATCGCGACAAGCTCAGCCCCCGCCTGGCCAGGATGACGGCGCGTTCCGACGTGGAGTTGTACGAAGCGCCGTGCTGGCGGACGCTCATCAGGATGTTCCTGCGTCTCGCCGCGTATTCTTTCTGGTTCCCCCTGTCGATTGCCCTGGTGTTCCTCCTCCTTGAGATGTGGCGGACGGCTGCCATCGTGCTCGCTGTCTTGCTGTTGCTGGTCGTGTACCTCTTCTGGCAGTTCGGCACACTCATGAATTATGTTCGCCTGGTCGAAAGCTGGTCGATCGGCGACTGGGATTCCGTACTGCGCCTGGGCAGGCGATTGCGCGCCAGCAGGGCAAAGGCGGCGCAGGCGGCGCTTGTTCCATTCGATGTCGAGATCAGATCCGCTTATGCCGAAATCGCCCGCGCGGAGCAAGCCGCTCCGGAATGCCTGCAAGACATCCTGCGCAATCTGATGACGTGGTCAAACAAGGTTCCGGTCCCCGGCATGTACGAAAATCATCTCGCGCTGCTCCATCACAAGGCCGGAGATTATTCCGGTTGTATCGCGATGATGCGGAAGGCATACGAAACCTCTCCGGACGGCCCCATGCTGCTTTACGATTGGGCGCTGGCCGAAGCGCGGCTGGGCGATACCGCAACCGCCGCGCGTCTGATGGCCGGAATCGATCCGGAAAGCCTGCCTGCGCTGGCGCAACCCATGTATCTCTGGCTCAAGGGGATGATCGCGCTGCGCGAGAACCGCAACGAGGAAGCGCTTTTCCGGCTGCAAGCCGCCGTCGACAGCTTTCTCGTGTTCGCAAAAAACCCGTCGAGCTGGTCCGCGTTCGGGCTCTGCGCTGGCGCGTGCGCCCTGGCCCAGGCGCGCGCCGGGCGAATCGGGGACGCAAGGACACTGGTGATGCGCGTCTTGCCGATCCTCGAAGCGCATGGCGACCGGGCCTTGATGACGATGATCCGGCGCGAGGTTTTGGGGCACAACGGCCAAGGCCATTTTCCCGATCAGGTTTACAATCCCCGTTGAGCTTCCTGCTCTCCTCTCCTCCTTCCGTTCCAGGATTTCACGATGACTGCTTCCACTTCCAGCTCTCCCGGCGGCTTCACTCCTGCCGCCAAGGCTTCGGTGCTTGCCGAAGCGCTGCCGTACATCAAGCGTTTTCACGGCAAGACCATCGTCGTCAAATACGGCGGCAACGCGATGACCGACGAGCATCTGAAACAATGCTTCGCGCGCGACGTGGTGCTGCTCAAGCTGGTCGGCATGAATGTCGTCGTCGTGCACGGCGGCGGCCCGCAGATCGAGAACCTGCTCGGTCGCGTCGGCAAGAAGGGCGAATTCGTCCAGGGGATGCGCGTCACCGATGCCGAAACGATGGAAGTCGTCGAGATGGTGCTTGGCGGCCACGTCAATAAGGAAATCGTGCACCTGATCAACCAGCATGGCGGCAAGGCCGTCGGACTGACCGGGAAGGACGGCAATTTCATCCGCGCGCGCAAGTTGATGCTGCCGAACAAGGAAGCGCCGGGCGATTTGATCGACGTCGGCCAGGTCGGCGAAATCATCCATGTCGATCCCTCGCTGATCGGGCTTCTCGATTCCGGCGCGTTCATTCCGGTCATCGCCCCGATCGGCGCCGGCAAGGATGGCGAAACCTTCAACATCAACGCCGATGTCGTTGCCGGAAAGATCGCCGAAGTCCTGAAAGCCGAGAAGCTGATCCTGCTCACCAACACCGCAGGCGTCCTGGACAAGGCGGGCAAGCTCGTCACCGGCATCACGCCGGAGCAGATCGAGGAGATGGTCGAAGACGGCACCCTCTCCGGCGGCATGTTGCCGAAAATCGGTTCCGCGCTCGACGCGGCGAGAAACGGCGTCCGGAGCGTGCACATCATTGATGGCCGCGTCGAACACGCGCTGCTGCTGGAAATCCTCACCGACCACGGCGTCGGCACGATGATCCGCGCCAGCGCCTGAATCAACCCGCCGCACGATGAACCTTCGCGCCGCGCCCACCTGGCTCTTCGATCTCGACAATACCCTGCACGACGCAAGACCGCACATCTTTCCCCATCTCAACCGGGCGATGACGGATTATGTCCGTGAGCATATCGGCTGCGACGAAGAGGAAGCGAATCGCCTGCGCGACGATTACTGGACCCGCTACGGCGCGACGATGCTCGGCCTCGTGCGGCATCACGGCGCCGACCCGAACCACTTCCTGCGCGAGACGCACCGCTTCGCCGACCTGCCGCGCATGATCGTCCATGAGCGCGGCCTCAAGGCCATGCTCAAACGGCTGCCGGGGAAGAAGCTGCTCTTTTCCAACGCGCCGCTGCATTACACCGAAGCCGTACTCCGGGAAATCGACATCGCGCGCCTTTTTTCCGCCGTTTACTCGCTCGAACGCTTGCGCTTCCAGCCCAAGCCGATGCTGGGCGGCTTTCTCCGCCTGCTCAAGAACGAGAGACTCGATCCGCGCCGCTGCATCATGGTCGAAGACAGCGCGGCTAACCTGAAAGCCGCCAAGCGGCTCGGCATCAAAACCGTGTGGGTGAGCACCAGCACACGCCGCCCGCCTTATGTAGACGTGAAAATCGCCTCCATTCTCGATTTGCCGCGCCGCTTCGGACGGCTATAATTTTTCACTTCACTTTATTTCCAGGGAAGCTCCATGTCCAAACCGGGCGAACGCAAACTGCAAATCCTGCAAACACTGGCGGAAATGCTGGAAACGCCGAAAGGCGAAAAAATCACCACCGCCGCGCTCGCCGCGCGTCTCGACTGTTCCGAAGCGGCGCTCTACCGCCATTTCGCCAGCAAGGCGCAAATGTTCGAGGGCTTGATCGACTTCATCGAAACCAGCCTCTTCGGCGTCATCAACCAGATCTGCGGCGAAGAAACCGACGGAATGCGGCAAGTCGAGCATATCCTCGCGCTGCTGCTGCGTTTCGCGCAGAAAAACCGGGGCATGACCCGCGTGCTGACCGGCGATGCCTTGGTCAACGAAAACGAGCGCTTGCAGGCGCGGATCAACGCCCTCTGCGACAAACTCGAAGCCGCGTTCAAGCAATCGCTGCGCATCGCCGCGACGCAGGAAAGAATCCCCGCCGGATGCGACATCGGCGCGCTCGCCAACCTCCTGCTCACCTTCGCCATTGGTCGCTGGCAGCTCTACGCCAAGACCGGCTTCACCCGCGAACCCTTGGCCCAATGGCCACAGCAATGGGCGTTGTTCTATCTGGCGTGTGTGAATGCGCCGGGGTAGGGCCTCATTCTATTTTCTAAATTCGACTAAAGAATTCACGCAGAACAATCACTACTGTAGCGGAATATTATTTAAGTAATTTAGAAAATTCGGCAATCGTTCGCAATTCCCGTGACTTCCCTCGCCATTCTTCTCATCGGTTTTTCGATATTCAGCGCCTTCACTCTCGCGCTGACGCATTTCCGTGGCGAACATTACCAGGATCAGGCGCTATCCAGGGTCATGGGCCTGGTGCTGCTTCTGGCGCTTGTCGCCCTGCAAATGGCCCATTTTTCATGGCTCTATTTCGGCCAGGAGTGGGTGGCGTCGATTCCGTACCGCATGACGCTGTTTGCCGTAGCGCCCGCCTTTTTCCTGTTCAGCCGCCCATTGATACGCCCGCAGACCGATTCAATCATTCGGCGCTCCCTGCCGGGGCACGCCATTCCTGTTTTGATTTCTCCCTTTTTTCCAAGGGAGTTGGCCTTGCCGCTGGCGTTCGTCATCGGATCCGGTTATTTGTTGTGGCTTGCGCATGGACTCCATGCGCTTCGTCGGGAACGCGCCAATTTCCGTCTTGAAATGATGATGCTGGGAACGGTTTTCGCGATTGCCCTCGTCGTATCCGGTTTGGGGCTTGTGCAGGCGGCGTTGCCGGAAAAGCTGTTTTTCAGTCTGTACGCCATCGCGATTGGCCTGGCCTTCTTTCTGGTTCAGACGACGCTCGCCCTTCGACCGCGCTTGAATGTCGAGATCAGGGAAACGGCGCAAGCATCCTATGCCAGGTCGACGCTCGACAAGATTGATTGTGAGGACACACTGACCAGATTGGGCGCCTTGATGGAGACAGACCGAATCTACGTGGATCCGGATCTGAGTCTGCCAAGGCTCGCGGAAAGACTGAAACTCAGCCCTCATCAGCTATCGGAGTTGCTCAATGCCCGGTTGGGGAAAAGCCTTTCCCGTTACCTGCGCGAATTGCGCGTCGCCGCCGCCAAAACCATGCTGCGCGACGAGCCTTCCGCTTCGGTTCTGTCCGTAGGAATCAATGTAGGCTTCACCTCGCAATCGAATTTCTACGAAGCCTTCCGCGAGATCGAGGGGATGACGCCCGGCCAGTTTCGCAAGCTCAATACCAGGAACGATTCCGCGAAATAGCGCGGCGCCGGGGCAGCAATCGCTCCGGAATGATATTTCCGGATCGGAAAAATGTTCCTTTCCGATAAAAACGGAAGATTTTCCGGTTCCAAATCGCAAGACTGAAAGCTCCAGCGATCTGCAAGGAGCCTTTCATGAATACCCTCGTCCAGATGTTTGTCGCCTCTTTCGTCAGCATCGCCCTCAGCGTTGCTGTTCTTCTCGTGTTGTCCTCTCCACTGATGAACATCCTTCGCCGGCTCTGCCCGGACGAAGCCGCTGCTTCTTTCTGGTTGAGCTATACGAAGCTCATGTTGACGATTAGCCCCTTGCTTCTCGTTCTGATCGCCGACATGTTCGCGCATTTCAGCAACCCGCTGGACAGCGTTCGACTTGCACTGATGGCGGCCCTGGCAGGTTTGTTGGCCGGCCTTTACCTGATCGGAAAACGCCTTGTCCAGTTCGTGAAAACAAAACCGGGGAGCACCCCATGAATGTGCTTCTCACCGGCGCCAGCGGCTTCATCGGCCGCAATCTTGCCGCCGCGCTCGTGAGCGCAGGCCACTGCGTCACCCCGGCATCCCGCAGCAAGGGATTCGATTTCTGCCGGATGCTTTCTCCGGGAGACTGGAGTCCCCACCTCCGGGGAATAGACGTTGTCATCAACAGCGTGGGCATCATCGGAGAGACCGGGAGGCAGCGGTTCAAGGCGCTGCATGAGCTTGCGCCCTCGGCATTGTTTCGGGCCTGCGCGGAGGCCGGAGTACGCCGGGTGCTGCAAATCTCGGCGCTCGGCGCGGACGAGTCCGCCTTTTCTGCCTACCACCTGAGCAAGCGGGCGGCAGATGACACTCTTCGCGGCCTCGATCTCGACTGGTTCGTGTTGCGACCTTCCCTGATTTATGGCCTCGGAGGCAAGAGCGCCGGCCTCTTCATGCGGCTGGCAAAACTGCCGATGATTCCGGTGATTGGAAACGGGCAGCAGATGATTCAGCCGGTGCATATCAGCGATGTCATTGCAACCCTGATGCAGTGCCTATCCTCCCCGGAGCCGCGCCAAACGCTGGATATCGTCGGCACGGAAACGATCTCTTTTGCCGAATGGCTGCAAACGATGCGCCGGGCGCAAGGATTGCCGCGCGCCCCGATCCTTCGCTTCCCGTTTCGGCTGGCGATGCTGCTCACCGGCCTTGGCCGGCACTTCAGCCCGATGCTGCGAGCGGAAAACCTGCGGATGCTGCAAACCGGAGTTTGGGCAGATTTCCGGCCGCTGATCCGGTTTTTGGGGCGTCCGCCATTGACGATTAAAACAAGCCTCTTCTTCACGAATGCCAATTGAGACATCATGATCTACACCCTGCTCAAAACATTGCATATTCTCAGCATGGTGCTGCTCTTCGGCACCGGACTCGGCAGCGCGTTCTACAAATGGATGGCCGACCGGAGTGGCAATGTGGCCCACATTGCAGTCACCAACCGGCATGTCGTGCTGGCAGACTGGATTTTCACCACGCCGACAGTCATTTTCCAGCCTGTCAGCGGTCTGTGGATGGTCACTCTGCTTGGGATACCGCTATTAACACCATGGATTGCCGTCACTCTGTTCCTGTTCGTTCTTGCAGGTATCTGCTGGTTGCCGGTCGTCTGGCTACAGATCCGGATGCAAAAAATTTCCGCCGAAGCTGCCCGTTGCGGCACGCCATTGCCCGCGCTTTACTGGCGAATGGCCCGAGGCTGGTTCTGGCTCGGCGTCCCTGCCTTTATCTCGATGGTGATCGTGGTGGCGCTGATGGTCTTTAAACACATTCCGGGAATCGAATCATGAAAAGTCTGATGCAACGCGCGCTTGGCGCCGACTGGGATAAATTGCCGCCAGCCTTGCAGGCGCACTATCAATTCGGCGAAACGATCGACACCGGCGCGATGGATGTCGAGTATCCGCGACTCATGCAGCCCTGCCTGAATGTCCTCGGGATTCTCGGCGCCCTGGTCAATCGCAGTGGGCGGGATGTACACACCGTCGTCAAAAAGCGCGTCGTCGGTGAGCGGCAATATTGGCGGCGAACCCTGACATATCCGAACGGGAAAGTGGTCTGCTTCAACAGCTTCTGGATTTGCGCCGGCGAAGGGCAGTTGATCGAATTCGTCAACCCGGTGCTGGGCCTGCAAATGGCGCCCACTGTGAAAGACAGCCGGCTTCACTATCGCGGCGTCCGTTTCGTTGCGAAGCTTGGGCCACTCATGCTGCCGATTCCGGAATGGCTGGTGCTGGGACACACCACCATCGTCGAGGAGGCCATCGACGAAAATCACTTCATCATGGATTTCCGTCTCACGCATCCGCTGTTCGGGCAGGTGTTTCGCTATTCGGGGAAGTTCGAGGCCGCAGCGGGGGAGAATGTTTAGAGGGTGCTCATCCGGCACCAAGCGTCGGATGGCGCTTCGCTTATCCGACCTGCGCGGGCTTACTCAATACTCAACACCAGTCGCTTGCCGAGCACGCGGGCGGCGCGATCCAGTGTCTTCAGGCTCGGCCAGTGCGCCGGGTCTTCCAGCCGCTTGGCCTGTGGCCAGCTTGTATCCAGAGCGCGCGCCAGATCGGCAAGCGAACGGTCGCCGCGCGCGTACCGCAGCAGCAGAACGCTCTGGGTCTTGGCATCCGGAGAGATGTAGTGGGCGCCATCGACATTATTACTGGGAGCGGGTACGTCCATGCCTTCGGCAATCCGGCCTTCAAGCGTCAGCGTCAAAACCTCGGCGGCGTTGAACAGGGCCTCTTCCAGAGATTCTCCCTCGGTAAACGCTTCGTCCAGATCAACGAACTGAACGCAGAAGCCACCCTCCGGGGCTTCTGACAGTAATGCGGGATAACGGATTTCCATCAGGGGTCTCCCTTATTTCAATCTCACGCCGGTCTGGCGTTCTATTTACAAGCGCGGAGCGTTCAGCGGGGATTGTGTCGTCAGAACGCATGACTTGTGAGCAATTTTCTAAATTTGACTGAAGAATTCACTCTGCTCAATCACTACTGTAGCGGATCATTATTTAAGTAATTTAGAAAATCCGCAGGGATTTGCGCCTCACGGCTTCCCGCTGAAAAACTCCCGCAGCCTTTCGGCGATTTCGTTGGGCGGCTGCGTATACGGAAAATTTTTCACCAGCGCACCGTCGGGGTCGAGCAGGTAGATGCCTGCGGTGTGATCGACGAGATAGTAATCCGGCGGGTGGCTGGGGTCGCGCACTTTTTCGTAGCGCACGCGGAACTGGTTGGCCACGCCCCTGGTCATCGTCGGGGAGCCGGAAAGCCCGAGAATGCGCGGGTCGAAGAATTGGGTGTAATTGTTGAGCACCGCCGGAGTATCGCGTTCCGGGTCGACGGTGATGAAAATCGCCTGCACCCTTTGGGCGTCGGCGCCCAGGTCTTTCAGGACTTCCGCAATTTCCACCAGCGTCGTCGGACAAACGTCGGGGCAGAAGGTGTAGCCAAAGCTGATCAGTTGCCACCGCCCGTAGAACTGGTCGTTCGTCACCGTTTTTCCGTCCGGGCCGATCAGCATGTAGCGCGGGCGGCGCGGCGCTTCGGCGGGGGCGGCATTTTCTTCCGTCGCCGCAGCAGCCGGAGGTTCTGCCGCAGGCGCGGGGATTGGCGCGAGCAATGCCGCCAGCGCGCCGAAGAGGAAAGGCGCGGCGCGAGAGAAACACAGTGGATTCATTGCGCCCTCCCTTCTACGAGCCTTGCGCCGGCACACTCTGGCGTAAACGAGTCGCCGTCGTTTCTGTCTGCTTGTTGATTTCTGCATCCCCCGGGCATGGCGCTGCGCCGGGTTTGCCTTGGGCGAGGAAAGCTTCCTGCGTCGCAGCCTCGAAGGCTTCGCCGTAGCGCCGCGTTTTCGGCGCGGTATTGATCACTACGCGCTTGATCCGCTGCGCGATCACGGTCTGCCCGCACGCCAACGCGACTCCGTTCAGACGCCCGAGTTCCTGGACTTCGCTGATGCCATCGGCAACGGGCGCGGAAGGCGAAGGATCGGCGGCGAATGAAGGAAGGGCGCATGCGGCAAGAAGGATGCCAAGCCATCCTGTCCGGCGGCTATGTTTTCCGGAAGACCGGAGATGAAGCTGCTTTTCATTGAGCATATGTGTCCTCGTCACTGTGGATTCAAAAGACTGGGTGGAAAATCATCCTTCACGCAACCAGGCGGCGGCATCGAGCGCGAAATACGTCAGGATGCCGTCGGCGCCGGCGCGCTTCATCGCCAGCAGGCTTTCCATCACGCACTTTTTCTCGTCCAGCCAGCCGTTCTGGAAGGCTGCCCGCAGCATCGCGTATTCGCCGCTGACCTGATAGACGAAGGTCGGCGCCCGGAATTCATCCTTGATCCGGCGCACGATGTCCAGATACGGCATTCCGGGCTTGATCATGATCATGTCGGCGCCCTCGGCCAGATCGAGCGCAACTTCGCGCAGGGCCTCGTTGCTGTTGGCTGGATCCATCTGATAGGTGTTTTTGTTGCCCTTGCCAAGGCTGGCCGCCGAGCCGAGCGCGTCGCGGAACGGCCCGTAGAACGCGGAGGCATATTTGGCAGCATAGGCAAGGATGCGGGTGTGGATGAAACCCCGCTCTTCCAACGCGGCGCGAATCGCGCCGATCCGCCCGTCCATCATGTCCGAGGGCGCAACGATATCGACCCCGGCTTCGGCATGGCAAAGCGCCTGCCTGGTGAGCGCCTCCACCGTTTCGTCGTTCATCACATAAGCGCGCGGATCGTCAGCGGCAATCAGGCCATCCTGCCCGTGGCTGGTGTAGGGATCGAGCGCAATGTCGGTAATGACGCCCAATTCCGGAAATTCCCGCTTCAGCGCCCGCACCGTACGCGGCACGAGACCTTCGGGATCCCAGGCAGCCTCGGCCCCCGGCGACTTCAACGAGGAATCAATGACCGGAAACAGCGCCAGCGCCGGAACGCCAAGCCTCAGTGCGCGTTCCGCAGTTTTCAGCAGAAGGTCGAGGCTCTGGCGCTCAATGCCGGGCATCGAGAGCACCGCCTCGCGCCGTTTTTCGCCGTCGAGGACGAAGACGGGGTAGATCAGGTCGTCCGCGCCAAGCACGGATTCACGCATCATGCGGCGCGAAAAATCATCGCGGCGCATCCGGCGCATCCGGATGGAGGAGTATGAAGGCATGGTTTTCATGGAGGACTCAGGCAGGATTGAAGATCGTTGATGGGCAAGGAGATTGGACTCTATCAGGGAGCCTCTTCGGCGGAAAATTGCTGCGGATCGAACCAGGTCGACAGCGCGGCCTCGGCTTCGTCGATTCCGGTTTTCTTGAGGCTGGAAAAAAGCTGCACCGAGCATTGTTCCCCGAACTCCACCAGCGCCGCCTTAACCTTGCGCAAAGCTGTGCCCTGCGCCTGTCGGGAGAGCTTGTCGGCCTTGGAAAGCAGGATATGGATCCGCTTTCCGGTCAACGCGAACCATTCCAGCATTTGCACATCCAGCTCGGTGAGCGGATGGCGGGAATCCATGATCAGCACGATGCCGGCAAGCTGCGGGCGGTGTTTCAGATAGGGCGCGAGCAGCCATTTCCAGGAATTCCGCACCTCTTCGGGCGCCTTGGCGTAGCCATAGCCGGGCAAATCGACCAGATAGCAGTGCGGCGCGAGCGTAAAAAAATTCAGATGTTGTGTACGGCCCGGCGTTTTCGAGACAAAGGCCAGGCGCGCGCGGCCCGCCAGGGTATTGATCGCGGAAGATTTTCCTGCGTTCGAGCGCCCGACAAAAGCGATTTCACAGCGCGCATCGACCGGAAGATCGGAGAGTTGCGCGACCGTCGTATAAAAAGTTGCATTGCGGAAAAGGGACATGGGGACTGCGTCCGTAAATTCAGGAATGTTATAGAATACTCGATTAGTTTTTTAATTTTTCACTCTACTACTTCCAATACTTCCAACCCCGACCCGATCCGGCATATCGCTCATGATCCGGACCGCCACAAGGAGTTTGAAAATGATTCACAACCCGGCGCAGCTTTCAAGGATGCCAGCACCCGCCAAGGCTTTCATGCAGTCCCGTGTCCAGAAATTTCTCGCGGCAGCCGCCGCCATGGCTTCACTGACGCTCATCGCGGCCTCCCCCGCTTCTGCTGCCGGAGCGCCTCCGGCGGCGGATCCCGAAAAGGCCAAGCCAATCGTTGAAACCGTCTGCGTCGCCTGCCACAGCATCGACGGAACCAGCGTAGTGCCCATGTATCCGAATCTTGCCGGACAAGGCCGCGCCTATATTTACCGCCAACTGACCAATTTCAAGCCTGCCGACGAAAAGACCCCGGCAGCGCGCGTCAACGCCGTGATGGAAGGCATGGTCGCAACCCTCTCCGATGAGGACATGCACAACCTCGCCGCCTATTTCTCGCAGCAGAAACCCGTGCAGGCGCCGCCAAACGAGGAAAAGAAAGCCCTGATCCCCGAAGGCCAGAAACTCTGGCGCATGGGCGATTTCGCCAAGGGAATTCCCGCCTGCGCCGGCTGCCACGGCCCCCGGGGCGCTGGCCTGCCGGCGCAATATCCCCACGTGGCCGGGCAACACCAGGAATATACGACCACCCAGTTGAAAACCTTCCGCAGCGGCGAGCGCGCCAATGATCCGGAAGGAATGATGCGCGCCATCGCCGACAAACTCTCCGACCGCCAGATCGACGCCCTGTCCGAATATATGGCGAACCTGCACTGATCACGGGGACGCCTTAAACCGGCACGATCTCCCCTGTAAATCCAGCCGGCGGCATCCCCTTTCTGCGCCGCTTCGTTCCGGTTTCCGGAGAAGCGGCGCTTTTTATGACGACTCCCGGAAGCCTTCGGCCCTTTACATGAGCACGACCCTGAAACAGCTTCTTTCCGGAAAACCCCGGACGCTCGTCTCGGCGCACCCTGAAGATACCGTCTTCCACGCGCTGCAGATCATGGCGAAAAACAACATTGGCGCGCTTCTGGTCCTGGAAGGAAAACGCCTGGTCGGCATTTTCTCGGAACGCGATTACGCGCGGAAAGTCGCCCTGCTCGGAAAATTCTCGCGCGATACCAGGGTCCGCGACATCATGACCAAAAAAGTCTTTTACGTGAGCTCGTCGCACACCATCCCCGAGTGCATGGCGATCATGACCGACCGCTGCTTTCGTCATCTGCCGGTACTCGACGACGACTGCGACCTGATCGGCATCGTCTCGATCGGAGACATGGTCGCAGAAACCCTCCGGGAACAACAATTCACGATCGACCAACTCGAACACCCTGTCATCGACGGACAGCACGGCGAGCCTCGAATACCTGCGTAGGTTGGTTTTCGGGACGATTGCCCTCATCCTCTGCGAAGCCTTTCATCCTTTTATTTTCTAAAATTACTTAAATAATGTTTCGCTACAGTAGCGCTTTTTATAAATAAATTATTACAGTAATTTAGAAAATTTGATTTCTTCTCCCGCCGCCTCCTCACCCGGCGCGCGCATTCGCGCGACGGGCTTGCGGCGAGGCCGCCGGGCACGCCGGGCCGAGGAAAATGGAATAAGATAGCAACATCATTCGATCACCACCGTTTCCGGGCTGCTTGAAGGCGGTTCGGGTTTCCAGCCGCTTTTTCCATACGCCCGTCCATCGTGAAATCCTTGTTCCCGCCACTGCCGCGCCGCGCGCAAATCTTGCCGATGGCGCTGCTTTTGTTGTCGCTTCTTTTTCCACAGGCAGCCATGGCCGAGCCGGCGCGTCCTTTGGAACAGGGTGCAGCCGCTGAACGGAATCCGGAACATTCCGGGCAAATGCCACAGCAGGAGTCTCCTTCCGCATCTGCCGCTTCCTCGCCGAAACAACCGGCAGACGCTTCCTTCCCCGGCCATCCCGCTTCCGCTGCGGGGACGGCGTATTCGCCGGCGCTGGATGCGAGGAGCATCGTGCAGACCTTTGCCGCGCTGATTCTGCTTCTCGTCCTGTTCTTTGCGGGGGCCCTCGCGCTCAAAAGATCCAACGGCGGACGCGCCTTTGGCGGCAATGCCGTCATGCGCGTGCTGGGCGGCATCGCGCTGGGAACGCGCGAACGCGTGGTTCTTCTGGAAGTGGGGGAAACCTGGCTCATCGTGGGCGTCACGCCCGGGCAGATGCGTACCCTGCATACGATGCCGCGCGGAGAAGTGCCGGCTTGTGCCGCAGAAGGGCAAACGCCTTTTTCCTCATGGCTGAAACAATTTTCGGAACGGCGCAATGAACAACGGTATTGAACTTTGCGGCAGGAATGCCGCGCAGACGCGATTGTCGTGGCTGCCGTGGCTTTGGATCGGCCTGCTGTTTGTTTCAGGCCCGGCGCTGGCGCAGCAGGCAGGAACGCCGGGATTGCCCGCCTTTACCAGCACCCCCGGCCCCGGCGGCAGCACCACCTATACGCTCGCGCTCGAAACCCTGCTGCTCCTGACTGCGCTGACTTTCATTCCGGCGGTATTGCTGATGATGACGAGTTTTACGCGCATCGTCATCGTGCTGGGCTTGTTGCGTCACGCGCTGGGCACGCAGACTTCGCCGCCGAACCAGGTGATCGTCGGGTTGTCGCTGTTCCTGACTTTCTTCGTGATGGCGCCAGTGGCAGACCGGATATACGATGAAGCCTACCGTCCGCTCGCTGCCAACCAGATCAATTTCGTGCAGGCGATGGAACGCGCTTCGGTGCCGTTGAAGTCCTTCATGTTGAAGCAGACGCGGGAATCCGATATCGCGCTTTTCGCGCAACTGGCGAAGGTCGATAGCATTGGAACCCCGGAAGAAACGCCGATGCGCGTCCTGGTGCCCGCCTATACGATCAGCGAGTTGAAAACCGCGTTCCAGATCGGATTCGTCATCTATATTCCCTTTTTGATCATCGACATTGCCGTGGCCAGCGTGTTGATGTCGATGGGGATGATGATGATGTCGCCAGTGATGGTGTCGCTGCCGATCAAGATCATGCTGTTCGTGCTGGCCGATGGATGGAATCTTCTGATGGGCGCACTGGTGCGGAGCTTTTCGGCATGACGCCGCAAATCGTCATGGAACTGGCGCGGGAGGCGGTCTGGGTGGTCCTGCTCGTCGCCGCGCCGCTATTGCTCGCCGCCCTCGCGGTCGGGCTGTTGATCAGCATCTTCCAGGCGGCAACACAGATCAACGAGGCCACGCTTTCCTTCATTCCCAAAATCGTGACGATGCTCTTCATGCTCGTCCTTGCCGGCCCGTGGATGTTGCAGACCCTCGTGCAATTCATGCGCCACCTGTTCGAGAGCATTCCGTTCGTGATCGGATGATCTCCTGCAAGGGGATTTGCCCCAAAAATCCTGAAAAACGGGCCCAAAAAAGGTGATCGTCCTTACTCAAGCGCAACTGGAAGCCTGGATCGCCGCCTTCATTTTTCCGCTGGCGAGGATGTTGTCGCTGTTCATGATTGCGCCGCCCTTTTCCAATGCCGGCCTGTCGGTACAGGTCAGGTTGATCGCCGGGCTGGCGGTAACGCTGTCCATCGCCCCGGCATTGCCGCCGATGCCGGCAGTCGCTCCGGCATCGTGGGAGGGGCTGTTGATCCTGGCGCAGCAAATGTTGATCGGCTTCGCAATGGGCTTTGTGATGCGGACAGTCTTTGCTGCGGTGACCTTCGCGGGCGATTCGATCGGCGTGCAGGTGGGCCTGGGGTTTGCAACCTTTTACGATCCGCAGACGGCAGGCCAGACGCCGGTGCTGTCCGAATTCCTGACGCTGATTGCCACCCTGTTTTTCCTTGCGATCAACGGGCATTTGATGATGATTGCGGGGCTTGTGCACAGCTTTGAAACGCTGCCGGTCGGGATGATGCCCGGACCGGGAAGCTGGGCCAACGTTGCCAATAACGGCGCCATTATTTTCAGCTATGGCGTCCTGCTGGTGTTGCCGCTCCTGGCCTCGATGCTGATCATCAATACCGCGCTCGGCGTGCTGACGCGCGCTGCACCGCAGCTCAACCTGTTCGCGGTGGGCTTTCCGATCACGCTCAGCGGCGGCTTGCTTATCCTGATGCTCAGTTTCAGCAATCTCTCCACGCCCTTGCAGCGCATTTTCGAATTCGGCCTGCAATCGATGACCGGATTTTTCACGCAGCCGGGGCAATAGTCGTGGTTCCGGAACAACCCATTCTCGAAGCTTCTTCCGGTGTCGACGCCGACCCGGTGTTCGATTCAACTCTTGCGCCCCGTCCGGTCAAGGGACGCGGCACCACCGCGCGGCCCGACCCGCGTTATGCCGTCTGGACGCGCCGCCGCGAAGACGATGGCTGGAATCATTCCGTGCTGCCGGAAACCCCGGAAAAGGCAGAAGGCGGGGCTTGCCCGGCAACGCAACTTTTGATCGACCACGCCAAAACGCTGATCAATTCCGTGGATTCTCCCGATCTGCCGTTTGACCGGAGCATCAATCCGTATCGCGGCTGCGAGCATGGCTGCATCTATTGCTACGCCCGTCCGAGCCATGCCTGGCTCGGCGATTCGCCTGGAGTCGATTTCGAGACGCGCATTTATCACAAGCCGGACGCGCTAAAACTGCTTCGCCGCGAGTTGATGAAGCCCGGCTATTGCTGCCGTCCGATTGCGCTGAGCAGCAACACCGACTGTTACCAGCCCTTCGAGCGTCATTTGCGGCTGACCCGTGGGCTCCTCGAAATCCTGTGCGAGACGCGCCACCCGGTTCTCCTGACGACCAAGTCGACGTTGATCGGACGCGACACCGAATTGCTGGCGGCAATGGCGCGGCGCAATCTGGCGCATGTTTCCATTTCGCTGACCACGCTCGATCCGCGCCTGGCCCGGCTGCTCGAACCACGCGCCGCCTCGCCTGCCGCGCGATTGGCGTTGATCCGCCAGTTGTCTTCTGCCGGAATTCCGGTCGCGGTGATGGCCGCGCCAGTCATTCCGGCATTGACCGACCGGGAACTGGAGGAGATTCTTGCCGCCGCGCGTGAAGCCGGCGCCCATGCCGCCTGGTATTCGGTATTGCGCCTGCCGGAAGAAGTCGGCGCCTTGTTTGAATCGTGGCTGCAATGGCATTTTCCGGAAAAGGCCGCGCATGTGCTGTCCCTGTTGCGGCAGATGCGCGACGGCGGATTGGACGAGAAGCGATTTGGCCTGCGCATGCGCGGCGCAGGCCCGTTTGCCGACATGATCCGGCAACGCTTCCGGTTGGCGCATCGCCGCCTCGGTTTTCCAGGATTTCCCTCGCTCGACTGCGGGCAGTTCACGCCGCCGGTTGCCTCAATCAGAGGAACACGCGGCAGCGAAGAACGGCAATTGAATCTGTTCTGACAGCGCAATGCGTTGTCATGGGCCTTATAACAAAATACGCCTCCAATGCCGGGGTTGGCTTGGGCTCTACCGGTCCTGCGTACCCTTTGGGTGATCCGGTTTTTCCAGCTAATTGATTGCCGGGGGAATAAAGTGAGGAAAAATGAGGCTTTTTGGGAATGTCCATGTTTGACAAAATCCCGGCGGTTGCCTCATAATTCCGCGCTTCGATTGGAGGGGTGCCCGAGTGGCTAAAGGGGGCAGACTGTAAATCTGTTGGCTTACGCCTACGTTGGTTCGAATCCAACCTCCTCCACCAAATCGCCGTAGCGCAAGCGCAGTAGCAGCAATCGTCGGTTGGCGGCCAAGGGTTTGTGCGGGTGTAGCTCAATGGTAGAGCAGAAGCCTTCCAAGCTTATGACGAGGGTTCGATTCCCTTCACCCGCTCCACATGCTGTGCCAGGGGTCAAGTTTAGTTGTCGTTTGCCCATGTAGCTCAGTGGTAGAGCACTCCCTTGGTAAGGGAGAGGTCGGCAGTTCAATCCTGCCCATGGGCACCAACGGTTGTGCCGAAAATAATTGATGCAGTGTTTGAAATTTCTGCTTTATTCAACGTCTTTAAGGAGCTGTAGACATGGCGAAGGGAAAGTTTGAGCGGACGAAGCCGCACGTTAACGTAGGGACGATCGGGCACGTGGATCATGGGAAGACGACGCTGACGGCGGCGATCACGACGGTGCTCTCGCGGAAG
>Ga0123357_10002332_pt1 | contig 21092 bp, 16 predicted proteins | sample TergutEmb28metaG_FD_89873 | JGI IMG/M metagenome (GOLD analysis project Ga0123357, IMG submission 89873) | Embiratermes neotenicus P4 segment gut microbial communities from Petit-Saut dam, French Guiana - Emb289 P4 | ecosystem: Host-associated > Arthropoda: Insects > Digestive system > Gut ... | reverse complement strand
ATAGAAAGCTATTATAATGAAAAATGGAAATGTTAATTCTTTTATATACAAATAAATATGATTTTGTCGCCACTTTTTTTATCTTATTTCTCAATGAGTTATAACTAAGTGCGAAACATTAGTTAAAAAGAATACAAGAGTCTTTAAAAAAGAATACAGTGTCTTTGAAAAAGTTGACGATGTATTTACAAAAGAAGACAAGTGGAAGTAGGGAAGATGATACATTTCCGAATTCGGAATATCAAAAAAAGGCAGCTATAGCAGCAAAAGCACAATGACCGAAGCGGGCTTATTTGTGAAAAAAGATTAATTTTTTGTATTATCCCTGCATATATCGTATTTTTGCATTCCGTTATATTATTAAGGTTATATGAAGAATAAACAAACTTTGTGGATAGTCGCTGTCGCTGTTTTATTATTAATTGTAGCAGCAGCAGGTTATTATATATATCGGCAGGAAAATCAGATGAAGGATTTACAACAGCAATCGGAAATGGTAAAAGAAGAACTTTCCGATGAATATAATGATTTAGTTATTGATTATGAAGGATTCCGGATGAAAGTTACGAATGATTCTCTGATAGCCAAATTAGAAACCGAACAAATGAAAGTTCAACGTTTGCAGGAGGAACTTCGCACGGTGAAAGCGACGGATACCAAACGTATCAACGAACTGAAAAAGGAATTGGAATCGTTGCGGACAATACTTAAAAATTACGTTCAACAAATCGATTCGTTGAACCGGATCAATGAGCAACTGACAAGCGAAAACAAAAAGGTGAATGCAAAGTATCAGCAGGCAACACAAACCGTTTCCCAATTGACGAAAGAAAAAGAACAGTTGACGGAAACCGTTCAATTAGCTTCCAAATTAGATGCGAGTACTATTACCGTTAACGGTTTGACGGAAAAGAATAAGGTGACGAACCAGATTAAGAAAATGGTGAAGATTGCAGTTCAATTTATTATAAATAAAAATATTACGGCTCCACCAGGGGAGAAAACAATCTATATTCGAATAATGAAACCGGATGATGATGTGCTAATTAAGAGCCGAAGTAATACGTTTATTTATGAAAATCAAGAGATCACCTATTCGTCGAAACGAACGATAGAGTATGAAGGCGAAGAACTTCCGGTAATAATTTATTGGGATATCGAGGAATATCTTTCTCCCGGTATGTATCGTGTGGATATTTTTGCCGACGGTAATTTAATCGGAAAAAAGACGTTCAAATTGGACAAATAACTAAAGCTATTCTTTCGAAAAAAGTATAAATGCACTATAAACAAACAACATGGATGATATATTTTCAAAAATAGGAACCACTCAGACATTGAGCCAAAAAATCGAACGAAGAATCGAAGAAGCCATTCAGCAACGGAAATTGGTTCCAGGGAACAAACTTCCTTCGGAAAAGGAATTGTGTGCGTCGTTTGCTGTGAGCCGCACAGCTTTACGAGAGGCGTTGAGGCGGTTAAGTGCTCGCGGCCTGATCGAAATTAAAAAAGGAAGCGGCATGTATGTTTCCGAAATCTGTATTGAAGACGCCATTAAATCGCTCAATTTATATTACGATTTGAAGTTTGATTCGAATCTTATAGCGCAGATGATTGAAATGCGAAGTCTTTTTGAACCGCAAATTGCCAGGCTGGCAGCCAGAAACCGGACGCTGGATGATCTGAATGTTCTGTACAATAATCTTATTGATTTGGAAAGATGCAATCCGGACAATACGCAATTGGAAGCGGATATTATTAACAGTTTTCATACGAATATTGCCAAAGCTACCGGTAATCCGATGATTATTGTAAGTATGGAGCCGATTTTTTCACTTTTGCCCCGCATGCGAAATTTCCTGTATGCCAATATCGACGGGGAAAAAGAGTATACGCTGGAATATCAGAAAAAAATATATGCAGCGATCAGCATTCAAAACGATAAGGAAGCGCACGATGCGATGCGTACCCTGCTTCAACGCAATCACGAGGTGTATGATACGCATTTTAAATCTTTGTGGACAAGAGAATAAGTTGTATTTCTTTTTGAGAAGGGTTTATTTGAAAGTATCCAATACCTTCTTCACCGAACCGTATTGAAGAAGCATTTCGCGAGCTTTTTCTTTGGAAATATGTGTTTCTTCGACAATCATGCGAGTACCACGTTCAATCAGCTTTTTGTTAGTCAATTGCATATTCACCATTTTGTTTCCTTTCACTCGTCCCATCTTAATCATGAGGGTAGTAGAAAGCATATTCAAAATCAGTTTCTGAGCCGTTCCTGCTTTTAAGCGGGTACTTCCCGTGATAAATTCAGGGCCGACCACCGCTTCGATGGGATATTCGGAAGCCTGTGCCAGGGGTGATTTGGGATTGCAGGTGATGCATCCGGTGAGTAATCCGTTTTCCCTGGCTTTTTTAACACCTCCAATAACATAAGGCGTAGTTCCGGAAGCCGCAATTCCAATGACCGTATCCAAAGTGTTGATTTGGAAAGCTTTCAGCTCTTCCCAAGCTTTATCGGGATTATCTTCGGCGGCTTCCACTGCATTTCTTAAAGCGGTGTCGCCTCCGGCAATCAATCCGATAATGATATCGGGAGAAACCCCGAACGTAGGAGGTATTTCAGATGCATCGAGCACGCCCAGACGGCCGCTTGTTCCTGCACCCAGATAAAAAACCCTTCCACCTAAAGGCATTCGATCCAATATCTGTTCGATAAGTATTTCGATCTGAGGAATAACTTTTTCGATAGACAAATGAATCTGAGCGTCTTCTTGATTAATACCGGTTAATATCTCATTTATAGACATTCTATCTATGTGTTGAAATTGCGATGGAGACTCTGTAATGCTTATCATAGGTTGCATTTTTTTAATATTATTAACAGACAGGATTTGTAATACAAATTTATATAGCGTATATCCATAGAAACCTTTTTATTTAGAAAAATGTTGTTTAATTTGGCATGCAAAATTACTAAACAATTATGAATTTTACAATTAATTGTAAAAATTATAACAAATAAAAAAATAGAAAGTTTTTAGATAAGATGTATGACAAATTTTTGGAATCAAAAAAAATTCTTTTTAACTTTGAAGCGTTTTTAAATTATTTTAATAAATATGGAATCCTTTGAAAAAAAGAAAGTCACCTGCTTTTTACCTTACAGCAATGAAGAGATTCTTGCCCCAACGGTAAAAGCATTAAGGGAATGCAAAGAAACAGGAGAAATCATCATCGTGTGTCCGGAGACTGTCGATACAGAAATTCCGTCTCTACCATCGACAAGGGAGCATGCCCCCTTGTTATTAAATGTTGGATTTTTGCATGAGACACAAACGTGGAAGGCGATGGCGTCGTATATGAATACGCCTTATACCTTATTATATATACAAACGCTACCACTGCAATTAGGCGCTTATGCAATAGAGCGGATGCTTCAAGTAATCGACGATACGGGCGCCGGTACGGTATATGCCGACCGGTATAAACTGAAAGAAGGCTTGTTGCAGCCGCATCCGGTGAATGACTATCAGGAAGGGAGTTTACGGGATGATTTCGATTTCGGCTCGTTGTTGCTTTTCCGGTCTTCCGCGTTGAAAGCTGCCGTAGACGAAATGGATGTAAACTACCGGTCGGCAGCTGTGTATGATTTGCGATTGAAGGTTTCCAAATATCAATCGCTGTTTCATTTGCCGGAATTTCTCTATACGGAAGCGGAAGCGGATTTTCGCCGGTCGGGCGAGAAACTGTTTGATTATGTCGATCCGAAGAACCGTCAGGTGCAACTCGAGATGGAACAGGCTTGTACCCGGTATTTGAAAGATACCGGCGCGTGGCTGGAACCGGTATTTACACCGGTTGAGTTTTCGAAAGAAGCGTTTCCGGTCGAGGCAACAGTGGTGATTCCGGTGCGCAACCGGGAAAAAACCATTGAAGATGCCGTTCGTTCGGTATTGATGCAGAAAACGAACTTCCCATTTAATCTGATTGTGGTAGATAATCACTCAACAGATAAAACGACGGCGATGCTTCGGGCGATGGCTTCGGGCGACGACCGGCTAATTCACGTCGTTCCCGACAGGAATGATCTTGGCATCGGCGGATGCTGGAATGAAGCGATCATGCATCCTCAATGCGGAAAATTTGCCATCCAGCTCGACAGCGATGATTTATATATCGATGAGACGGTTGTTCAGACGATCGTGGAAGCTTTCTACGAACAGAACTGCGCGATGCTTGTGGGGACTTATCAAATGGTGAATTTCAAACTGGAAGAAATACCCCCGGGCATTATCGACCATAAGGAATGGACACCGGATAACGGAAGAAATAATGCACTTCGCATCAATGGATTGGGAGCGCCACGCGCCTTCTATACACCGATATTGCGGGAACTGAAACTTCCCAATACGAGTTATGGGGAAGATTATGCTGTTGGTTTAGCTATCTCACGGAATTACAGGATAGGACGTATTTACCGGCCACTCTATTTATGCCGCCGGTGGGATGATAATTCCGATGCTTCGTCGGATGTGAACAAGTTGAATGCGCATAACCACTACAAGGATGCCATCCGGACGATTGAATTGCAAGCAAGAAAAAATAAAATCAAAAATGAGCAAAACAAATAAAAACATTTCTCCCTGGGCATGGATTCCGTCGCTGTATCTGGCGGAAGGGTTGCCTTATGTCGCCGTAATGACGGTTTCCGTAACCATGTACAAGCGTATGGGCATTACCAACACCGATATTGCCTTATATACGAGCTGGCTGTATTTGCCGTGGGTAATCAAGCCGTTTTGGAGTCCGTTTGTCGATCTGCTGAAAACCAAACGGTGGTGGATTGTTACCATGCAGTTGTTTATAGGCGCGGGGCTGGCGGGTATTGCTTTTACCATTCCGTTGCCGCTGTTTTTCAAATCAACACTCGCTTTCTTCTGGTTACTGGCTTTCAGTTCGGCCACACACGATATTGCAGCCGACGGCTTTTACATGCTTGGTCTGAATCCCAATCAGCAAGCCATGTATGTAGGGATACGCAGCACTTTTTACCGCATCGCTACGATATTGGGACAAGGTATTTTGATTGTATTGGCCGGTTTTGTGGAAAGAGTGTCGGGAAATATTCCTTTTGCCTGGTCGATAACGTTTTTTGTACTGGCAGGTCTTTTTATCGCTTTCAGTTTTTTTCATCGTTTCACCCTACCCCACCCGGATTCGGATAAAAATCAATCACTTAAAACGGCGAACCAAATCATTCGCGAATTCGGCACTACTTTTGTTTCTTTTTTTAAAAAACCGCATACGCTAACCGCTTTGTTTTTCATGCTGACGTACCGGTTTTCGGAAGCTCAATTAGTTAAAATGCTTACACCTTTTTTATTGGATAAAAGAGAGGTTGGCGGATTGGGGCTTCCTACGGAAGAAGTGGGAATTGTGTACGGTACAGTGGGAATTATCGGGCTTACCGTTGGCGGAATTATCGGAGGGATTGCGGCATCGCGGGGCGGTCTGAAGAAATGGCTTTGGCCAATGACACTGAGTTTGTTGCTGCCGTCGATAGTCTATGTGTATATGGCATTTGTTCAACCCGGCAGCTTGTGGATAATCAACGGGTGCGTGTTTACCGAACAATTCGGTTACGGATTCGGGTTCACAGCTTATATGCTTTATCTGATGTATTATTCCGAAGGGGAGCATAAAACCGCTCATTATGCAATTTGCACCGGTTTTATGGCGCTTGGGATGATGATACCCGGTATGTTTGCCGGCTGGCTGCAGGAATGGTTAGGTTACCATTATTTTTTTATCTGGATAATGGTTTGCAGTATCATTCCGGCTATTGCGGTTGCGCTGTTGAAGATTGATGCGGAATATGGGAAAAGAATTGAGAATTGAGAATTGAGAATTATGAAAAATTGGGTTGTATTTTTGAGTTGTGTGGTTTGCTTATTTTTCGATAGCGTCGCTTGTCACTCGTCGTCTGTCGCTAAAGAGGTTATTGTGGGGGCGGAACAGACAGAGGCTTATTTTCCGCTACTGAAGGGAAAGCGTATCGCCCTTTTTTCCAACCACACGGGAATGGTGAAAGAGAAACATATTTTGGATGTCCTGATAGAAAACAAGTTCAATGTGGTTGCCGTTTTTTCTCCGGAACATGGTTTTCGTGGCGATGCCAGTGCAGGTGAAAGGGTTCCAAGTTCGGTCGATCCGAAAACGGGAGTTCCTATTTTATCGCTTTACGACGGAAATAGCGGAAAACCGAGCGATGAATCCATGCAAAAATTCGACTTGCTGATTGTGGATATTCAAGATGTCGGCTTGCGGTTTTATACCTATTATGTGAGTATGGTGAAATTAATGGATGCCTGTGCAGAATATCAAAAAAAGGTGATCATCCTTGATCGTCCCAATCCTAACGGCCATTACGTCGATGGTCCGATCCTCGATATGAAATACAAATCGGGTGTAGGGTGGTTGCCGATTCCGATCGTTTACGGGATGACATTAGGTGAGCTTGCCGGGATGGTTAATGGTGAAAAATGGCTTCCCGAAGGCCGTGTTTGCGACCTGACGGTGATTAAATGCAAAAACTATACGCATCAAACGATGTACCGCCTGCCGGTTCCTCCTTCGCCGAACTTGCCGAATATGACAGCAATTTATCTTTATCCTTCGCTGTGCTTTTTTGAAGCTACGCCTGTGAGTGTGGGGCGCGGCACCGATCTCCCGTTCCAGATTTACGGACACCCGAATATGAAGGGATACAGTTTTACCTTTACGCCCCGAAGCATGCCGTCGAGCACCAACCCTCCTCAACAAGACAGGCTTTGCTATGGCGTGAATCTCAGTACACTTTCGGATGAAGCAATTTGGAAGAAGGGTATAGATTTGAGCTATGTGATTGATGCTTATCGTAATATGAATCTGGATGATTATTTTTTCCGTTCTGCTTTTGAGTATCTCTGCGGCGTTGATTATGTCCGTAAAATGATAAAACAGGGAAAAAGCGCCGAGGAAATCAAAGCGATGTGGCAAGACGATGTGGCAAAGTTTAAGGAACAGAGGAAACCTTATTTGCTTTATGAAGAATAATTTATAATTATAACAGATGTCACCGTTTTTAGTTATCATCACTATCATCGCTTATTTCGCCGTTCTGTTTACGGTATCTTATTTTACCGGACGGAAAGCCGATAATGCGGGATTCTTTTCAGGAAACCGGAAATCGCACTGGTATGTGGTAGCCTTTGCTACCATTGGGGCCGCCATTTCGGGCGTGACCTTTGTTTCGGTTCCGGGAATGGTTGCGGTCAGCAGTTTTTCCTATTTACAAATGGTGTTTGGTTTTGCGGTAGGACAGTTTCTCATCGCTTTTGTGCTGATACCGCTTTTCTACCGGATGAATTTAGTTTCCATTTATGAATACCTGAATAAGCGGTTCGGACTGGCGACTTACCAGACGGGTGCATGGCTCTTTTTTGTATCCAAAATGCTGGGCGCCGCCATTCGCTTGTTTATTGTATGCGTAGTACTTCAGTTGCTGGTTTTCAAGCCGCTGGGCTTACCCTTTCTTCTCAATGTGATTTTTACGGTAGGTATTGTTTGTATCTATACTTTTCGCGGAGGCGTGAAAACACTGATCTGGACGGATTCATTCAAAACTTTCTGCCTGATTGTTTCCGTCGGGTTATGTATCTATTATATATCCAACAATTTGAGTACAGGCGGAGGATCGATCTTTTCTACTATTTTCCGTTCGGATATGTCGAAAATTTTCTTTTTCGACGATTTCAACGACAAGCGTTACTTTTTCAAACAGTTCCTTGCCGGGGTGTTTACTGTGATCGCTATCACGGGACTGGATCAGGATATGATGCAAAAGTCTCTGAGTTGCAAAAATTTCAGAGATTCTCAGAAAAATATGATTACGGGAGGAATTTTGCAGATAGTCATTAATCTTTTATTCCTGATGCTGGGTGTTTTGTTGTATTCCTACGCCTCAACCAATTCCATTGCATTACCCGTGAAGGGTGACGAAGTTTTTCCATTTCTTGCAACACAAGGTTATTTTCCGGCAATTGTAAGTTTCTTATTTATTATCGGACTAATTTCAGCTGCTTACGCCGCTGCCGGATCGGCGCTCACAGCGCTTACGACGTCTTTTACCATTGATATCTTGAAAGGGACGAAAGGGAGAACGGAAAAAGAATCGACCGGTATCCGGCAAAAGGTACATGCGAGCATGGCCATCGTCATGGGATTGGTTATTTATGTGATCAATCTGTTGAATAATACCTCGGTCATAGATACGGTTTACAAATTAGCAAGTTATACCTACGGCCCCTTGTTGGGGATGTTTGTATTCGGGGTTTTTACAAAATGGAAAATCCGCGACCAATGGGCGCCGGTGGTTGCCGTTGTTTCACCTGTGATATGTTTGGTTCTGGATTTGAATTCCAAGGCTTGGTTCAACAGGTATGAATTCAGTCATGAGCGACTGATATTCAATGCACTCTTTACTTTTATCGGTTTGTGTTTATTGATTCGGAAAGAAAAAACAATATGAAAAGAACATTTTTTACACTTTTACTACTTCTTGTCTTTTTACGGCCTTTTCAGGCAAGATCGCAGGCGCCGTTATTACCGGAAGAAACGAAAAGCACGATTGAAAATTACTTGACTAATCTTATCTCTCGTCAAACATTTGTCAAAGCAATTACTATTGATTCCATCGCTGTCGAAAAAAAAGCTATCCGCCTGTTTGCCAACGATAATCTTTCCTATGGACGATTTGATAAAGCAATGACCGATTCGGTTTATTCTACCATCCAGTCTTTACTCCCTACGGAATGGAAGCGTAAAACCATCGAACTTTATTCCGACGGATATAAAATCGAAGATTATATTCCGTTGATACGAAAAGAGCGCTTTATGCATCCGGTGAAAGTTCCCATCGAAACGAATATTTCCGTCCCTTATACCATCGCTAAAGGGCTTCAAAATAAACATATCGCGCTATGGCCAAGTCACGGCTGGTATTATAATTCGATCAAGAACCGGTGGGAATGGCAACGCGCTCGTTTGATGCAAACGGTGGAAGATGTGTTTACTCAAAGTTTTGTACTGCCTTATCTGGTTCCCATGCTCGAAAATGCAGGGGCTACCGTTTTTATTCCCAGGGAACGCGATATACAAACGCATGAGGTGATCGTCGATAACGACCGCAATGTCACTCAAGGGCAATCGGTCTATTTAGAAACAACAGGCGACGAAAAATGGGCGACCGGCGACAGCGCCGGGTTTGCTCACTTGAGAGCCATATATGAAGACCGGGAAAATCCTTTTACGGAAGGTACTTACCGGCAAAGCAAGACCGTAACGAAAGGAAAAGCAAGCACCTGCACGTGGATGCCGAATATACCGGAAAAAGGCAAGTACGGAGTGTATATCTCCTATACGAGTTTGAAAAACAGTACGGAAGATGCCCGTTATACGGTTTATCATACCGGTGGGAAGACGGAATTCAGCATCAATCAAACGATGGGCGGTGGTACCTGGCTTTTTCTGGGATTTTTTGATTTCAATAAAGGCGTCAACGAACAGGGAAAAATCGTTTTGACGAATGCCGGCAAGAGCAAAGGTAAAATTCTAACCGCGGATGCGGTCAAAATAGGCGGAGGAATGGGCACGATTGCAAGAGGCGAACCTCTTGAAACCAGCGGGCGCCCGCGCTATGTGGAAGGGTCGCGCTACTGGCTGCAATGGGCAGGTCTTCCCGACAGCGTGTATCGCTGGACCAAAGGAGAGAAAGATTATACCGACGATTTTCAAAGCCGGGGATTGTGGGTCAATTACCTGATTGGATCGCATATTCCGGTGGATGTTGTTCTGGCTTTCCACTCGGATGCGGGAACTACGTACAACGATTCCATTATCGGCACCTTAGGAATTTGCATGACTCATTACAAAGGAGAGAAATTTGCTAACGGCAAACCGCGTATTCTTTCCCGTGATTTGGTTTCGACGGTGATGGACGAGATTGTGAACGATGTCCGCCGGCAATACGAACCGGAGTGGACACGCCGGCATATTTGGAATACCAATTACAGTGAAGCACGCTTGCCGGAAGCTCCGGCGATGCTGCTCGAATTACTGTCGCACCAGAATTTTGCCGATATGCGTTACGGCTTGGATCCGGAATTTCGCTTTACCGTTAGCCGGGCGATTTATAAAGGATTTTTGAAATTCATAGCCTATCAGTATCAATCGGATTATGTAGTCGCTCCCTTGCCTGTACGATCGTTCAGCACACGATTTGCGGACAACACACAGGTCAGACTGGAATGGAAGGCGACGGTCGATTCGCTGGAATCTTCGGCTGTTCCTGCAAGCTATGTCGTTTATACTTCATTGGATAACAATGGTTTCGATAATGGACAAATAGTGTCCGGCAATCAAATCACCCTCCCGATTGAAAAAGACCGGATTTACCGCTTCAAGGTCACGGCCGTGAATGAAGGCGGAGAAAGTTTTCCTTCGGAAATTTTGTCGGTCTGCCGGAAAACGGGAGAGAAAGGGGTAGTACTGGTAGTTAACGGATTTACGCGCATAGCGGCGCCCGACAGTTTTTCGTCGCAGGACAGTATAGCCGGTTTTATGGATTTTCTTGATCATGGAGTGCCCGATCGTGTTCAAACCAATTATATCGGAAGCCAGTACGAATTTCGCAGGCATGCGCCGTGGACGGATAACGACGACAACGGGTTCGGCGCCAGCAATTCCGATTACGAAGCCACTGTGGTTGCAGGCAATACATTCGACTATCCGTATGTACACGGAAAATCCATTATAGCCGCAGGGTATTCATTTGTTTCCACCTCTTCGGAAGCGGTGATGAACGGTCAATTGCCCTTGAAGGATTATTCGTTGGTCGATCTCGTATTAGGGAAACAAAAGCTGACAATCGTAGGACGAGGCGCCTATCCACCGCGTTTCAAAACGTTTCCCGACCAATTGCAAACACGTATCACCGAGTATTGCCGTTCGGGCGGAAACGTCTTTGTGAGCGGCGCTTATGTCGCTTCGGATTTATGGAGCAACCGTGCCTCAGAAGCCGACAGGCAATTTGCACAGAGTGTATTGAAATACAAATGGCGAACGGGGCATGCGGCTGTGACCGGCAACGTGAAGAGCGTTTTTTCGCCGTTCACCGCATTAAAAGGCAATTATCATTTTTATAACCGGCTCAATCCGGAGGTGTATGCCATAGAATCGCCCGACGCCATCGAGCCGGCGAGTGATGGCAGCTATACGGTTTTTCGTTATTCGGAAAACAATATCAGCGCCGGTGTGGCCTATTCAGGCGATTACAAGACGTGTGTGCTGGGATTTCCTTTTGAAACCCTTTCGGACGAATCGCAACGCAACCAATTCATGCAGGGTTTGCTGGATTTTATGAGCAAGAAATGAAAGAATAGTATTACCTTTGTCGCCGGTAAAATGAAAACACGAACATTCCTATGGGGATTTTATTAACATGGGGCTATGTGGGCCTATTTTTAGGTTCCTTTTTAGCGGCAACGATTCTACCGTTCAGTTCGGAGATATTGGTTACGGGTATGTTATTTGCGGGAGCCTCTCCTGTAAATATACTTCTTACAGCCACAGCCGGTAACTGGCTGGGAAGTCTTTCGACGTATGGAATCGGGAGGATTGGCCAATGGAAATGGATAGAAAAGTGGTTTAAGATTTCGCGAGAGAAAATAGAAAAACAACAAGCCAAAATAGCTAAGTATGGGAGCCTGTTAGCTTTTTTTGTCTGGGTTCCTGTAATAGGCGATGTGTTTGCGCTTGCGTTGGGATTTTATAAAGTCAATTTTACCAGGTGCTGTATTTTTATGCTCGTAGGCAAATTCGTGCGCTTTTTTATCTATATAGCGCTGTTTGATTATGTAGGTGGGTGGTTTGGGTTTGAGATATAAGGAAACCTCACCCCCAGCCTCTCTCCAAATGGAGGGGGGAGAAAGGGCTACGGCATTACGAGCATAGCGAAGCAATCCTCTGAAAGTCCCTTTGTAGCGCGGAGGATGCCAAAATGTCTTTTTGATATATAAACCAAACGAAACAAAAGATAATCGTTCGTTCATACTATCATTTTGCATTTTATCTTTTCTTCAAAAAGGCCTGAAACGACGAGATTTTGGCCCGAAAAAAACGCCGCACTTCCAAATTTTCACGAGATAGAGTTTCGTTTTCACGAGATAGAACCTCGTGAAAACGAAACTTTATCTCGTGAAAACGGCGCACTTGCGCCGTTTGAAAAAATGAAAGGTGTTTTTTGTCAAAATAAGACAAAAAAGCCGATTTTCCTGAAAGAAAACCGGCTTGTATTAAGAAAGCCCGCAGACGCTACGATCCAATCATTTCATATTCCAATGATTCTTTCCGGCCTTTTCACTTTTTTTCATGAAAGCCAAACTATCATTTTGATATTTTTTGTTGAACCGGTACATATCGCTCTATTTATTTTGTTAAAAAATCAAGCACAAATATATGAAATTCAAACGAGATTTGCAATAGCTCTTCACTTTTTTTAACAGTCGTTTAGCACGAGTTCCGTGCGCCGTGAAAAAGAATTAACAATTTTTAAGAACCTCACCCCGGCTCCTCTCCACAAGGAAAGGGGAGGAAGAGATAGGCCGTTGCAAGGGCGATAGCAGGTAGAGACGGATAATTATCGGAATCTATTTAATCACCACCTTGATTGTTTCTTTCGAATCACCACTTTTGAGTGTAATAAAATAAACTCCGGTATTCATTTTGCCGGATTCAAACGGTATTTGATTGACTCCTGCTTTTACCGTACCGCTATACAAATCCTTCACTTTTTGTCCTGCGATATTGGATATGCTCAGCGACACATTTTCCGCCTGTTTCGAATAAAATTCGATGATCGCTTTACTTTCTACCGGATTGGGAATTACTTTCAAATGAACCTTATCGCCGGCAACCGGTTTTATAGCGGTGGCATTAAGTGATACGGTCAATTCGGCGTCTGATTTGAAGCTTTCCGTATTGCCCACATTATCGGTAGCAACAACAAAAAATTTGCAGGTATTTCCTTTTTGCCCTTCAAATTTACCGGACGTTTCGCTCGTTTGTGATAACCAGGCATAATAATCGCCTACGTTTTTACCTGTCAAATCAAAAGTAGCACAAATAATCCCCGGTTCTTTTTTATACACCCTATAGGTTGAAATAGTTTCGCTTCCATTTACGAGTTTCACCACTGTTTTTTCATCCAATCCACCGCCGTAAATGTCGAAAGAAGCATAACCTCCATTACCGCCAATATTGTTGGAGATTTTTTTAATTCCGTCAATCTCCACATACTGCGTAACACTATCCGTAAACGCTTTATTGCTCACAATCAGTTTCACTTCATAAGCGCCCGGCTCTGCATACGTGTGCATGGGGTTTACCTGTTCGCTCATAACGCCATCGCCAAAATCCCATTCGTAGGTGTCGGCATACTTCGTTGTATTGGTGAAAGTCGCTTCGGATAAGCCAACAATGGCAGAGAATGCGGGTTCTACCGGACGATAAAAATCCTGCGACAGTACGGAACTCCAGTTGCCCATTGCATCTTTAAACCGGTAACGAATATAGTTCGTTGCTTTCACTGCTTTGCTGACATCTATATCGTCGAGAATAACGAAACTTTGCAGATTGTTGATACTGCCTGTTTTCTTGTCATTGTAAAAGTCGTTGATCCAATATTCATAAGCAACCATCGTGTTTTGCGACCTATCCACCAATTTTTGGAAGTACCGGCTTTCGGTACTGCTCCATTGGCCGTATTTATCCATAAACCGGATATTAAAAGTATGCAGACCCGATTCCAAATTATTAAACGGAATTGCCGCCGAAAGATTAAATACCGGCGAAGTAGCAGCATTTACCTTACTGCGTCCTGCAAATTGGTCGTCTAACCAGTATTCATAAGCTACAATTGCATTGTCGTCTTTCGGCGTGGGCGTCTTGTAGAAATAGTTCGAAACAGTACTGCTCCATTGCCCTTTTGCATCTTTGAAGCGTACATTCATACTGTGCAAGCCGGCGGGTAAGTTTCCCAATCCAATGTTTTGGGAAAACGCATATTGCGCAGCCGGACTAATCGTTTGCGTTGTTCGTGTCTCGTTATCAATCCAGTATTCATAAGTTCCAATCGTGTTGTCGTCTTTCGGCAGAGGCATCTTATAAAAATAAGAAGAAACCGTCGGCGACCACTGTCCACCATTGCCCTTGAACCGGGCATTTAACACATGCAGTCCCACATCCAAATTTTGGCAGGGAATCGTTGTTTGCCAAGTAAACGTTTGTACGGGTGAAATGTTGGTTTGCACTTTTGACGCATAAGCGTTATCCACCCAATACTCGTATTGAACCATCGTATTTTGAGCAAATACGTTTCCACAGGCAAACAACAATAATATCCATAGATATAGTTGTTTCATTGTGTCTGCATTTTATCGTGTTTGCGCTGAAACTTGTACGTTGACTTTCAAATTTCCGGCTTTATCGGTTTGCGGGGAAATAAATGCGCTATTAATATGTGGATTAAACGGTACAGCGCCTGCTTTGTAAGGAGCATTACCGCCGAAAATACCAATATCCGTGCCGTCAGCTCCTGCATTTTTACAAGGGCTATCGCTCCGTATGGCCAGATTTTTAGGTAAGGACAAATCATTCACAACAAAAGTTCGTATAGTTTCTTGATTTATCAAATTATTACTTCCTGTGTTATTCCCATTAGGAAATGTTGCATTTCCTGAGAAAGCATTATTATTAAAAATAGAATTTGAACCAGAACCAAATCCGCTATTAATAAAATTGTTTTCAACAGTACATTCCGATAAAGAAAGTACGGTAGAACGTGTTACATTGTTGAATATACGTGAATTATTAAAATTCTGTATGGAGAAAACACACAAATTATTATTAATGGTACAATTAGATGCTCCCAAACCATCCAACCCATTTCCGATATTATTTTCACTGATAGTAATTTGTTTTATCTGATTATTTGTCGGTGTTACTCCTAAATTAATACTGCTTAAGTTTATCATATTCCTCCAAATCGTCACATTGCTTATGTTTTGCTGTGCTACGCCAAATTCGTCGGTGTTTCCAAATTGAATGGGACCCACAATACAGCCGGTAAGCAAACTACCGTCCGACCCGTTTCGGAAATTAATCGTAGCATCATAATAGTAATTACCGTTGCCATCATTTTTTTTAATTTCCGTCGTTTGAAGCCCGCCAATCGAATCCACATCGCATCCTGCCCCGATTAACGCCAATTTTTTATTAATAACCAAATCGTTCTGAACATGAACGACTTGCCCCGGCAAGTAGATCGTATCCCCCGAAACCGCTTGTTGTATAGCCGTTTCCAAATCTCCATAAAACGCTGTTTTTGTTCCGTTTTGAACATTAAATTGTTGTTGTGCCGACAAATTTATTATTGCACAAACCATCAATACAAAAAATAGTAAAAATAGTATTTCAATTTGTTAAAAAAAACACTATGTTCGAATTTATTACTACCTTTGAGCAATTTTTTAGTTCATCAATCTTTATATTCAATTATTGTTTGTATCTGTAATGAATAAATTACAACATGAAAACATACATTCTCCCCTTATTATTGCTGATGGGAATAATCAGTGCCTCGCAGGTTCTTGCACAACAAAGTTCTTCAACCGCTTCTTCAACCCTAATCAAAGGACAGGTGTTGGATTCTTTGACAAGCGAAGAAATCGCGTATGCAACGTTAAGTATTGCTAAAAAGAGCGATCCTCAAAAGCCGGTAAAAATGCTTTCGACGGATGCCGACGGCAAGTTTCAAATCGACGTACCCGGTACCGGCGAGTTTATTTTAACATCGCAATACATAGGTAAATCAAGCTTAAATACTCCATTTCAGCTCACAGGGAAAGAAAAAACAATTGATCTGGGTAAACTGTGGGTGCATGACAATCAGGTATTGGGAGAAGTAGTCATTTCGGCCATCAAACCGTTGGTACAGGTCGATCTGGACAAAATATCCTACAGCATTGAAGACGATCCGGATTCGAAAACCAATAATGTGTTGGAAATGATAAAAAAAGTCCCGATGGTTACCGTCGATGCCGACGATAACATCCAATTGCGAGGTTCCTCCAGTTATAAAATCTATTTAGACGGGAAACCTTCCAACATGATTACCAATAATCCGGGGCAGGTTCTGAAGAGCATGCCTGCAAACATGGTTAAAAGAATTGAAGTAATCACCGACCCCGGAGCTAAATACGATGCCGAAGGAGTGAACGGTATCATTAACATTATCACCAACAAACAGCCGATGGGAGGATATACCGGCACATTGAATGCCGGAGCTAATCTGCGTGGCTATAATTTGGGCGGCTATCTGACGGCAAAGTATGGAAAATTCGGGCTGACCGGAAATTACAACTATTATTACAATCGAAGTCCGGCAACGAATAACCGTTCTCTTCGTGAAAGTTTTTATGATGACACCAACAAATATCTGAGTTCGACCGGATCAAATTCTTATCATAATCACGGACAATGGGGATCGGGAGAAATAAGTTATGAAATAGATACCCTTAACCTAATCAGTGTGTCGTGCGATATATGGGGTGGAAATAATATATCCGAATCGAACAGTTCAACCCAAATGCTCGATGTAAATAACATTCCTGTTTACGCGTACGGGATAAATTCCAACAGCAAAAATACCTACGGTAGCTCGGAAGTGAACGCTAATTATCAACGGACTTTCAGTAAGAAAGATGAATTATTGACAGCTTCTTACCGTTTAAGCATTAATCCGAACGATCAGGCATATACTACTCAAATCGATTCCATCCTTAACTATCACGATCCTTCCCAGAAATCGGCCACCAATGCCGATACCAAAGAGCATACATTCCAGTTGGATTATACAACTCCGGTTGCTAAAATTCATACCATCGAAGCCGGGGTTAAATACATTATCCGGATCAGTGAGAGCGACAGTTACAGGAACATTTTCGATTCGTTTGCAAATGACTGGGTTCCGTTCAATTCCTACACCGATCAATTCCATCACCGGCAAGACATATTTTCCGTTTATGGAAGTTATAATCTAAAATACAAAATGATCGGATTCAAAACCGGATTACGAATGGAGAATACCCAATTGAACGTGGATTTTCCTTTGGATGAAACAAAAAATTTCGATAACGGATATTTCAATTTAATTCCTTCAGCTACCTTTTCTTTTCAGTATAAACAGGTACATAATTTTCGGATCGGATACAATATGCGAATTCAACGACCAGGTATCTGGAATTTGAATCCTTATGTGAATAATTCCGACCCAAAAAATATATCTTATGGAAATCCCAATTTGGATGTTGTAAAATCGCATAATTTCAATTTAAACTACGGCGTTTTCAAAACAAAGTTCAATTTGAATGCCAATTTGTTTTATAATTTTGTCAACAATTCTATTCAGCAGGTTACCACATTAAATAACGATATCAGTGAAACCACGTATGAAAATATTGGAAAACAAAAAAATATAGGTATCTATTTTTATGGCAGTTGGAACCCGATAATGAAACTCCGGATTTTTGCCAACGCTTCAGGAAGTTACACGGATATTAGAGCGAACGACGAATCCGGTATGAAAAATTCGGGATTCATGGAACGCATTTTTGGAGGGGTACAATACAATTTTCCTCATGACTTGGTGTTGTCGTTAAACGGCGGCGGCTCTACTCCCTTTTTGAATTTGCAGGGACAATCTTCCGGATTTCACTATTCGTCTCTGGCGTTAAACAAAAGCTTTATGCAAAAAAAACTGACTCTTTCGCTTTCTGCCATGAATGTATTTGAAAATACCATATCGTTCAGTTCTATCAATCAGACGAATCAATTCAGTTCGACTTCAAATTCCGCCTATCTTGCCCGAAATTTCAGGATTGGTATTTCCTACAAATTCGGCGAAATGAAGCAACAGATTAAGAAAGTACAGCGAGGCATCAATAATGACGATGCCAAAGGTGGAGGACAAAACAACGGCGGAGGCGAAGGCAACACGGGGGGAGGGCAATAACTTAAAACTCCAACAACTTTCCAACCGCCGCTTCCGGATTTTTTTCTTCCGCCAACAAACGGATAAACTTGCTGCCGATGATTGCGCCGGCTGCATGTTCGAAAGCGGCATTAAGCGTGTCGCGGTTCGATATTCCGAAACCGATTAATAAGGGATTACGCAAATTCATCCGACCGATCCGGCGGAAATATTCCAGCTTTTTCTCGTCAAACCGATTCTGTACGCCGGTGGTAGATGCTGAAGAAACCATATAGATAAAGCCATCGGTGTGATCGTCGATCAAACGGATACGCTCATCGGAAGTTTCGGGAGTAATTAACAGGATGATTTTCAAATCGTAGCGGTCGGCAATGGGTTTGTATTCATTCAAATAATCGTTAAAAGGCAAATCGGGGATAATCATTCCTGAAATGCCTGTTTTATTACAATCCTTACAGAAGTTTTCAAATCCGTATTGCATGACAGGATTCAGATAACCCATTAAAATCAGGGGAATATGCACCTTGTCTTTGATTCGTTCCAATTGAGAAAACAGCAGGTGCAAATTCATTCCGTTCCGGAGGGCAGCCGTACTGCTTTCCTGAATGACCGGTCCATCGGCAAGCGGGTCGGAAAATGGGATTCCCACTTCAACAAGGTCTATACCGGCATTTTGCAATGCAAGGATAATATCTTCGGTATCATTGAGCGCCGGAAAACCGGCTGTAAAGTAAACGGAAAGTATTTCCCGTTTTTTGTTTTGAAATAAAGCATTTATTGAGTTCATAGTAAATTAAATTATTTTTTTACCGCAAAGGACGCAAAGAAGACGCAAAGGAAGTTCATATCTTTGTGTACTTTGCGAAATTCCTTTGCGTCCTTTGCGGTAAAACACTTGAAATAAATTGACGAATTTTATTTATATCTTTTATACCGGGCGCTGTTTCAAACCGGCTATTTAAATCGACAGCGACTAACTGTGGAAAATTCAATTGATTGATGATTTCGGCATCCTCCGGCTCAATCCCTCCGCTCAAGAAAAAAGGAGTTGTTCCGGTATATGCCGAAAGCAATTTCCAATCAAATTTGTTTCCCGAACCGCCATAACGAGTCGTTGGCGTATCAAATAAAAAATAATCGCAACAATCTTCGTAAAGCCGGCAGATTTTCAAATCTTCGGTTGTCTTTATTTGGAAAGCTTTGATTATCGGAATACCTTTTTCTTTTAAAGCGTGGCAAAAATCAGGCGATTCCTGTCCGTGTAGCTGAACGAGTTGCAACCTGAATCGTTTCACTTTATCCAAAATGACATCCAACGAGGCATTGACAAATACGCCGACTTTTGGAATTGTCAAAGCAAGCGCGTTAATCCGGTCGGCATCTCGGTCATTGATGCGACGAGGCGATTCTTCATAGAAAACCAATCCCATCATATCGACAGGCAGTTCTGCCAGAGCCTGCATATTTTCGGGGGATTTTAATCCGCATACTTTGATTTTCATTTTCAAAATTTTAAAAATACATCTCTGTGGTTCTCCGTGCCTTCTCTGTGAATCTCTGTGTAACAAGGAGAAACACGGAGAAGACACAGAGTTACACTGAGATTTATACTTTAATTATTCCAACCTAAGCTCCCTACGAAGCAAGCGCAATCACATTTACGCCATCATTGCGCGTATAACTGATTCCTGTTCCCGTAATGATATTCAACGATTTGGGCGCTTGTTCATCTTGCGATATTCAAAATACTGCCTGAAAATTGCTTTGCCGATTCGGTTTTTCCACATGCTTTTGCCCCTCGAATAAGCACAGCTCCAGAAGAGTTTAGCTTTCGCTCTAATTCCTTATCTGATATTCTTTTACAGTATGACATAAACCTCTTACTTTACACTTTTGGAGCATTTTACTTTACACTTTTGGAATTGCAAAAGTAGTAAAAAAATTATATAAAGAAAAAAATACAAAATAAACTTTTAGGATGACATGCAAATTTTCCCAATAAATTCCTTCAACGTTGCTCCCGGATCATCTGTTTTCATAAAATTTTCACCCATCAGAAATCCTTGAAAACCGGCTTGACGGAGTTGCATCACCGTTTCAGGATTGGATAAGCCGCTTTCCGAGATTTTAACAAAATTGTCGGGAATCCGGTTTACTAAATCCAAACTGTGGCGCAGATCGGTAACAAAAGTATCCAAATTCCGGTTGTTAATACCGATTACATCTGCATCGGGACAAATAGATGATAATTCCGATTCATCATGAATTTCGAGCAATACTTCCATATCCAAGTTGTGGGCGATTGAAGTAAAGCGGGCGATTTCTTCCACTGTCAAACAAGCGGCAATCAGTAATATGACATCGGCGCCCATCGCTTTGGACTGGTAAAGTTGGTATTCATCTAAAATAAAGTCTTTTCGCAGAAGCGGTATCCGGCTGATTGCCTCGCGAGCTTTTTTGAAATCTTCAAAATTGCCGCCGAAGAAAGGTTCATCGGTCAGGCAGGAGATTGCTGCCGCTCCTGCCGCTTCATACGATTGCACGATGCCTGTCACGTCAGCCTCCGGGTAAATCCATCCTTTGGATGGTGATTTCCGCTTAAATTCGGCTATGATTCCCGAACCGGAATGAATTAAAGATTCTTTGAATGAAATCGAATTTGTCATTGCGGGCTTGACCCGCAATCCTTCTGCAATCGGAAGAGTTTCCTTTAGGGGATCCCGCGTCAAGCGCGGGATGACAGCCTCTTTTAGTTCCGACAAAGGTATTTCCTCTTTTTGCCTCTCAATTTCAAGCCGTTTGCTGCGGCAGATAGTATCTAATATATTCATGAAATTGGATGTTACAATTTCAATATGTGTTTAAATATTTCTATATCAACAGTTTTAATCTTTGGAAAACTGATTGATTTCAGCACATTGAAATGGCGATCATTAGT
>Ga0123357_10002331_pt1 | contig 21093 bp, 13 predicted proteins | sample TergutEmb28metaG_FD_89873 | JGI IMG/M metagenome (GOLD analysis project Ga0123357, IMG submission 89873) | Embiratermes neotenicus P4 segment gut microbial communities from Petit-Saut dam, French Guiana - Emb289 P4 | ecosystem: Host-associated > Arthropoda: Insects > Digestive system > Gut ... | reverse complement strand
CCCCCCCCCCCCACCCCCCGAAACACCACCGTAGTGATGCATGAATCGAGTTCAAGGTTTTCCCGGTCTCAAAAAACACCTACGCTTAGAGAAGATACTGAATGCTGACGATACTCTGTCTTGAGTTACAGAGGATGGGCCCATTCTTGGGTAGTTAGGGTGTCACAAATCAGGCAAGGCTGAATTACCCTTTTAAAGCCTGGAGGTTATTTTACGTACCACCAAGTTTAAGATTCAGAAATTCTACATAATGCTCACATTGCGTTTGGGTGTTCTGTATGGTCTTTCACATTTTACAGCATTAACAAACTGATTTTATTATAGACGAAGTGGCAAGTGTTTACTGCGCGGTACGGACTCAGTCCTTATGTAAAACAGACAAGTTTCGTCTTTAAAAGGTTAATTAGTTGTGAAATTGAGGTAATTAGAAACATTTCTTGGAAGCGTATTCGACCCATCCTAGCTAGCCTAGCTAAGCATTACGATGAAATGTAACAATTTATAGTGGCCGTTTATCGTAAAAATGAAGACAATTGTTAGCAAAACGTTGCAATTGATGCGTCACTTAACGACTACGCCAAACGGCCAGATTTAGAATTGGGTGCATTATCTCGATAACAGAAAGAGTTTTTGCTTATCCAGAAAATATTTTTTGCTTTCCTTATAAACAAGAGGTTGAATTTTTTCTCTTTTCAATTTCACAAAAGTTTTTAATTTATACTAACTAAAGGTTTCTTTTTTTTTAATATTTTAGTTCTTCAACTGAACACGTTTCTGCACTCCTTTCCCGGAACCCGACCTTTTAAAATTGAATTTCTAACGACATTGAATATTCGGACTGAATTTATGGGAGATGAAGGCGTGTAATTTGGTACACATACTAAATTTTCGAATAAACTTCAATTTACCAAACAATTATTCACATATAATTTTACATAACATACTTTTAAAACACTTTAAAACACTCCGACATGTTTCTTTATTGTCAGATCATCATCAGGGAGGTTTGTTCCTTGCTAAAGTTATATTACAATATTCACAATTCAATTCGTATTTGCAAACGAGGTGTTGTGGCAGCATATCATGTTGTGTGGGAATGCGTTGTACAGCAGTGGCTAGGTGTGCGTTGTACGACACCCACCTAGCCACTGCTCCACAACACATTCCCACACAACATGATATGCTGCCACAACACCTGGTTTGCAAATACGAATTGAATTGTGAATACTGTAATATAACTTTAGCAAGGAACAAAGCTCACTGATGATGATCTGACAAGAACGAAACATGTCGGAGTGTTTTAAAGTGTTTTAAAAGTGTTTTATGTGAAATTATATGTGCATTCGTTGGTTGGTAAATTGAAGTGATTCTACGAAAATGCACGGTGTTACAATAAGATTTTGGATAGACATTCTGCCTCCATATCCAAGGTTGGTTTTTCAACGATCGAGATAGAGGAGGCAGTAGTTCGTCTTCAAGTTTCGGTACATATATCTATTAAACTACATGACAACATATTTCAACAGCAAGTCTTCTGGATCTCGACAGTACATTGTCGTTTTCACAAATCCCAAACTCTCTGCACTGCACTGAGCCACTGAATTAACTCACATCCATGTATCCTGTTGCTGAAACGTACATTTCAGAATTATTTGCTTTAGGATATTTTCCCATACACATTAAATATTCTGGTCTTACAACTTAAAATTTGCACGTATCACTTATCCCACTCATTCGTGTTACATTTCCTCCTTATCTCATTCCACTTTTTAAACCATCCTTACAACAATGGGAGAAGAACGGAAAGTATTAAGATTTTCATCGTGCAAATTCTTTTCGTATTACAATAAATATTTTAAGGAGCCAATAAACCCAAATTGTTTCAAATCTTTTGCAAATAAGGTGAGGTTTCTTTCCAAATATGGAAACATTTTTTACAATATTAAACCTCGGAACAAGCACTTCATTATCGCATTGTTTCGTCTTTACTTAATTTGGAATGAAGAAAAATTTGAAATATTGTTGAGACAGTCACATCTGGTGCTCAGTACCACCCCATATGTCTAGAGTTGAGAACCGGCCCCCCATTCCACCCCTCGTCCCTCTATTAATGTTCGTTATGGCCAAGTTACCACCGAATTACCATCAAAATGACCGACTGAATTGAACTTCCCCACGTTTCGTATTGGTGGTCCATGTGAGTAGCATAGAAGTGTAGCCTGCATGTAATTTTCATGGCTAATATCTCAATTTCACGCTCAGCTTGCCCAACTGCCCTCCTCTAGATTTCTGTATTATCAGAAACCACTTTAAGAATTTCACATAAATTATATGTTTAACCGTTTAAAGCATAGTGGTAATTATATGCACCCACTGATGTAAAATTATAAAGATCTGTATTTTAACACGCAGTGTATAGGGACTTCCTGTGTTTCTTGCAATATAAACCGAATATTAACATACACACTATTCAGTGTTTGTTACTATTAGCTTCTTCATGTCTCTCTCTCCGTCACTCCGTCCGTCTGTTCCTCTCTCCGCATGGAACAACTCGGCTCCCACAGGAGGATTATGATAAAAATTGACATTTGAGTATTTTTGGAGAATCTGTTGAGAAAATTCAAGCTTTATTAAAATTGACAAAAGTGACGGATTCTTTACACAAATACGACACATAACATCTCGCTCAGTTCTTCAATGTTTCAGACAAAAATGCAGAGAAAATCAAAACATATTTCATGTTCTGTAACTTTTTCGCGAAAATCGTTCCGTTTATGAGATAATGTGAAAATATAGGTTCAGCCAGACAGATCACAGATAACAATACAACAATGAACATGCGCATTGCTTGCTGGAGAAATAACGCTATTCACAACACAACCAAAATATGATATACTTATTGCTTTTCCACTACAACAAAGGTTACGCCAAAGCGCCTCGGTGTTACATTTATATGTGCATTGCCTGTCTTCTTACGTGTTACTTAGACGAAATTCCAAAGGAAAATTCTTCTTTCCTCTCTCAGTATCATCACATTTTCATCACCCTCTTATGACTGCTCTTATTAGAAGAACGAAGGAGTAAATCTTAGAAACTTGCATACATTGAGGAATATCGAAGAGGAAAATATTTTCGCATTCTTTACCTTTTCTTGTTTCAAAAGGTTAATCATAAAGGGAAATTTCTGTAGGAGACAGACGGTCCTGAATATAAGAATGTTTGTTTCTAGGAGTTCACACTTTACTGGAAGACTGAGGAATATCTCGAAGTTCTCAGTAATAGCAAATGATCCAGGAATTTGAGGTGGCATTCTTTCTGAGCTTCAAAATGCTCTATATGATGAAATGAAACATTCTAGGGAAGAAATTCAGTATGCTATAGCTTTAATAACAAAGTTGCTTCAATGAGACCTAAGCTAAGGATTTTCGGTCCAGAGCTCGATTTGTAATGATAACCATCACAAGTCCTTGTCCTGTAGACTCAAAGAAGCAGAGAAATGAAAGGGCACATTACACGAAAAAGAACTACTTATTCCTTAAGCATTCTGAAAACTTCGGAACAATCAGAACTAGGAACATCAGTCAAAACTTTTCTTTTCTTTAGAAAAAATATTTTGTTTCTAAAGATGTAGGTTAGATTCAAAATACAGGTACGTACAACAAAACCCGCTTTCACTTTTATGGTTGGGTAGGTGTGTTTTGAAAACCCTTTCGCAAAACCTACACATTCCCTTGACTGCTACGTTGTAAACGTAGCTATAAATTAAACTTTCTCTTCGAAATTCTTTGTATTCTTATGGGTGCCAACTTGTGACCTAAAAATCTTTTAACTGTGCTTAGTATTTCCACAGGTGTTTTAGAAATGCAGCATTAACCAGATGTGAAATTAGCGCTGGAACATTCGCTTCTACCAAAAAAAAAAAAGAAAAGTGAAACAGTGTTAATAGAAATAAGAGTCCTTCAGAAGATATTGCGCCGTATCGACGGGTAAATAGTTTCCGACGTTTCGAAGGTTCATAAAGCCTTCATTTTCAGGGTCAATCTGTCCATGCTACCAGTTCGCACGGCTTAAGATCTCAAAACTTTTATCCTCTGCAGACCGCTGTGAGAACCTAAATTATCGGATTATAATACCCATAGATAACAACACTGAAAGGTGTGATAATGGTTTACGGCATAAAAGAACCAACTGAAGTCCCTTATATCCATATCTACACCCGCAAACGTTGATCTGTGTCAATACTGGAAGCCTAAATCGACGCTGTCATTATCTTGTGCTCACAGAGACCGAAACATTGATTTCCTACACGTCGGTAAGAAATTACCACTTCTCGTTATGTAACACCCCATAAGAGCGCAATTCTCATGTGCATACAGGGTTTTGGTGGAAAAACCTGAGGGAAAGTGAATTCTTGCATGACATAATTGTAGATGAGAGGATAATATTAATATGTGTTTTTAGTCAAAGGAATGCGGGCACGGAATGGATTGATCTGGCTCACGATAGACAGGTGGCGGGCGTTTGGCATGCGGTAACAATAATTTATGTTAGGCATCAAAGAACCTGCTGTTCTTTAAATATACGTAATGAATTTTTTGAACAAGTCGGTGGAGGCTAAAATACTTGTGAACTGCATTCGGCATATACCAAGTAATTTTTTCGCCATGATGCCGGACAATCTTGAGTGACAGTTTTCGTGAGGTTCCTCATATCCTCCAGGCTAATGCTGGCATAACATCTTGAAAGACCCCACGATAACTTCTTCCATATCCGTCCTAATTACTCATTTATTAATTTTTCCACTATTCGACACTAAACAGGCTGAGATAATGAACATTTTTAAAGGTGAAAGTACGTAAAATTATCTTGGTGCTAATTAACAAGTACATAAACTAAGGCGTATTGAGGATTGACGTTATAGCACCATGCGTTCATAACCTTCTCTCAGGATGAAGGCGCGTGGTCAAACTCCCCCCCCTCCCCGCAACCCCCACCCCTACGACCACTGTATTTCTGGGAAGGCGCTCACATTGCAAAGTGAAAATGTGTCTGGGTAAACATGGCTACCTGTCTGGATGCACTGGAGAACGGAGAAAATTCCTGCCCCTGCCTGAAACCAAACCACGATTTCTTGGATGTCCATCCCTTAGCCCAGTCTCTGTCCTGAGGTATCCCGACTACCCACGGCATTTTTAAGTGAGACATAAATGAACACAAGCGTGAACACAAGTAAGGTTTCAGAAATGTGCTAAACGTCAATAAAAGTTTGTATTCTACTGATCACAGTCCAATTTAAGAAGCTGCTTGTCTCTTAAATGATAACGAAACTCTCCATGTGCTATGGCATGATTTCGCAATTTTTTTTTTTTTTTTATAATCCAGTATAATATTATTTTTTCTTTAACATCCAAGTCTATAAATTAATTCTTTTCTTCCTTTCCTTCTTTCCTGACTTAAAACTTTGTTATGAGTTTTCTATCTCCCCATTCGTGCTACATGTTCCGCTCGTCACCCTTTTTTTTGTTGTTACCCTAATAACAGGTCTGTCTGCTAAGGGGTGGGCAAGTTCTGAAGCTACTTATACAGATCCTCTATTTCTCTTCGTTCCTTCTCTCTAAGTTCTAATGTTCTCCCAAGCCCTGTGTTCTCGACTACCCCTGATCTATGTCTGTCCAGGAAGGTAGGCTACGTTTGACACCCCTCTCAGACAACATATGAAATTGGAGTACTATGTACGAATTTTAATCAGTTCCTGAGAAAGTCTGTAACTATATCGAGAGAAGCATTGCACGAACTTAATCTTTCCTTAAATTCTGCATCTACACCCTTTATCACTGCCGTCCAGAGCATTATAAAGTTGTCAAATATTCGAATCATTTTTATATATCGTTATTAATTTCTGTATGCTATATGATAGCAGATCCCGGTAGCCACGCGGTATCAGGCGTGGGTCTGAGGTCGCTCGCTTGGTGGGAATGCGGGTTCGAACCCTGCGGGAGGCATGGAAATCTATCCCTTGCGATTGTTGTGTATTGTCAGGTATAGGTCTCTGCGACGGGCCGATCACTCGTCCAGAGGAGTCCTACCGATCGTGGTGTGTCTAAATTAGTGTTATCTGGAAACCTCAACAAATAGAAATCCTAGGCCTTGTCGAGTTATAAAAAAATGACATTTTACATTATATTTGCTACGCACACAAACACATATAGCATTAACTTATATTTGCGATTAGCCAGGGATATAAGGGGTAGTGGTGTGTAATAATATAGCCTATCCTACCCAAGTCATCCTCACCATTCTCTTGGTATACCTTGTTCTCACAAACGAGGAAATGACGACCGAGTCACAGCGGTGTAACTTTTCACCACGAATGGGGGGAAATGTCATCCTTAAACATGCTGTTCCAGAGGTTAAACGTAGCAATCCTACCACTGGACTTACCCTGTTCTGGGTCCGTAACCCATTCAGGGGAAATTTTAACCACTGGCAAGTCTCACGGAAAGACTACTCCCCAACTAGCAGAAGGAATCATGGTAGACCTTTGAAGAGACTTCTGGATACGTGAGACCGGAACGGGCCAACAAGTGGCCCAACTCTATGAAATATATATAAATATATATATATATATATATATATATATAGATGATGATGATGCGATTAGCCAAGCAAAGCAGTGATTTTAATTTGGTTTCACGGAAAAATAGTCACAAGTTATGCGTATCTGCAGCTTTCGGCGATCAGATCAGAATGTATGTTGAAACTTCCCCGCGCAGAATGCATCTTAAACTTTCAGATGGCAACTGTAATGTGCCCCAAAACGTTGGAACATAATCAAGTGAATTATGCTGATATTCACTCTTTGAACGAAGTCATCCCATTGTGTATTGATTCTATATATTCACTTTATTAATATATATTTCAGTCAACACAACTATATAACAAAAGCATAAGTTATGCTTTTATTATATAGTTGTGTTGATTGCAGTATATTCATAAATTGATACTCATTCACTAAACATTTAGAACAGTAGGTTTCCACATTTATGTCGAAGTTGAATCCGCCTTATGCACGGTGTGAAGAAGAAGTATAAGGGAGATGAAGTAGAGTTTTAGTCATTCTTAACTTCAGTAGCAGATGATACCAGGTTCACGTCTCGGAGGAAAAGCCCTCAGAACCTTAACGTAAGGAGTCTGGGTGCGCCCCAGATCATATTTATACAGCTTAGGATTAGAGAAAAATCTCTCGCCCTCCGAACGGATAAAATGTATCCGTATACAGGTTTGGAGAGACTCTTTGTGCTCCAGGAGGTTAAGGCACCCAGAAGTTCCAAATAATCGGTACATGAAGGTGGTAATGTTGTCAGCCCTACATACCGGCCGTCTTTACCGCCCAGAAATACCCTGGTACTCTTGTCGACCCCAGAGCGACAGTGAGGCCGGAAGGATTATGTCAAGGAATAATTCCAACGGGAATCGAACTCGCGACCTTCTGGGTTGTAGCGCAGTGTCCCTGAATGGATCCTAAACATAATTTCCTTGTTGTTCATCCTATAGTTCAGTCATTATATCGCCAACGCTATCTCACCTTCTAGAGAAAGGTAAATTCATTTCAAATGTCTGACATAGGACACTAACAAATTTCGTTCCCATGGGTCTTGTTAATCCTATTGAGTGTTATTACGCACATTTTACGAATGCGTTCGCAGAGCATTGCTCCCCCATCTTCTCCATAGTCCCATAAAACACAATTTTCTGTTCCTGTTGCCACACTCACGCCTTGACCCAAAAGGCAAAGCTGTTTGATGTCTTCATTCGCCGGACACGACCCATTTACCTCGCAGCCTACCGACTGCTGTAACCTATTCTCTCTATCACATTACTGTGGGTCACAGCCCAATAAAATATTATTATATGTGACTCACTGACAGATCACTTCACTAACGAAGCTGCCTGCGGCCGCCACGTCTCTGTCCACAATTCTGAAAGTGAATCATGTCTTTTCCATTCATTCCTGTACCTCTTACCCTGTCTCCTATTCTAAGGCAGTTGTAAAAATGTAGACCTCAAATTTTTTGCACAAAAACTTGTAAAAACCATTTGAGACTTATTTCAATTGAGCCTCAAATTCAATGAACCTCATCACTGCTTAAGGTAAGAAATAGGAGAATCAACGAGTTACAGAAATAAGAGGAAACGAAGTGAGATTCAACGTTCTTCGATCCATAAACTTGATTATCTGTGAGGTTACGTTTATGTTCAGTTTTGTGTTCGTAATTTAATTTGCTCTATCCTCCTCATCTACGTATAATTCATTGTAAATTATCTTTTTTGCGGGCACAGGAAATACTTTCATGGCGCTATGCGGGGCCGCGTGTCCAAAGTTTGGTAACGCAGCGCTAAAGCAAGACTGGCGAACTGCTGCTTATTGCCAGATTTATATCACAGTTTAATTAGAAGTCAGAAATGGTGTCATCAGTCTCCAGTTCTTTCTATTGTCGTTCTTGTGGAGCTGAAGGAATGTATTACACTGCATGTAATGTTACAGGTCTTAGTTTCTGGTTTCAAGAGTGCAGCTGGATTCATTCAGCCTGACAATTTTGTCAGATGTTGTTGTGTTATTATAGACAATTACTACCATAAATATGTCAATTTTTTACATCCTTTGTCCTGGAAATGTGCTTTATCATTCTAAGGAGTAATTCTTTAAGTTATTTATTTTCTGAATACGAAAATACATGACACTAAGAATGTTGACTCTTAGCCCGTTTTCAGGCAGCAGAAATAATTCATCCAAATGTTGCCACAGAAAATGTACCACTTCCCTTCATTCCCCCGAAACACCCTGTCTATCTGTCTGTCTGTATGTATATATTAAAATACCTGATATCGTCAAAAGTTAACATTTATAATCACAGAAGACCACCGTCACCAATCCTTTAAGTACACTCAGGTAACATACTCCTACATTTAAAGCCATGAATACTAGACCTCCCTTACAGAAATTACATTAGGATAAATTCTGAATTACATATAGCAATTTGCTAATTTGTTTATATATATATTCTAAATAATACATCACAATTGAATGCATAGATTAAGGATCTTTAGGAATCGAAATAGATCATTTAAGTTTTAGTTTTTAAATGCTGTCTTTTTGATAAGGATATAAAAAAATTTTCATAATGATTCTAAGGCAAGTAAAGTTACGGTTTAACTACAAATTATTCTTTCTGAATTACTGAGTTAAAATGTGTTGATTAGAGTTCAAATTCGGATATAAATTTTCCCGCTACTTTGGTAGGGGAATGGGAGGATGCAAAACCAACAGCAGAAAGTCCTGTCCCCTAAAATGCATGTAATTGAATTCGTATGTTCTATACGATTCATATATTACATTCGCGTGAACTAGGATGTCAAGGTTTGAATACGATAGGAATAAATGATAAGAAAAGCCATAAAAATTGTTAAGTGAAGCAGTACTACCCTTTTCCATATGGGAATTGTATACAGAAATGGGAAAATATTGCATTAAAATTGGTCGTTTGAGGGTGTGCCTATACATGACTGTGGTTTTCGGAGCTATTGTAGCGTAAGGGGCACTGGAGAGGGAAAACGCGGACATAGAAAAAAAGGTCCATTGGAAAAGTCGAAAATAAAAATGATGTACAGGTTAGAGAGGCAGTTGTGAAAAAAAGATGTAACAAAGAAGTCAATGGATGTAAGTCTGAATTTGACTGCTGGCTTTTCTAGAGGTAACTCATAAATACATAGGAAATGCCCAGCAGTGGGCTGCATCCAAACTGCGCTCGGTTTATGTTCAAAGGGGGTGGAGCAAAGACGCAAATGAACGCATTGACACTTAGGGACATATAGGAGATTGATGATGTTATGTCAGGGAAAATTATGAGTTTTGTTACGACTCATATCGATGTAAGCTATTCAGTAAATACGTTGGTTTCATTCTTCCTCAGTTTTGTGTTATCTAAGAAGCAGACACCGAAATGAAATGCGACGAAGAATTAGAAGGTTTGTTCAGTTATTATCACACATTATTACAATACCACAGAATTCTTAGTTTACACTAAAATTTTACAGAAGTGTCCTTAACCAAAAATGATCTCATTTTACTCGTTTCTTCAATTATATATAGCGTAGTAGATCCTATAAAACAGAGACCGATTATTCAATGCCGCTGACAACAAATATGTTCATTTGTACGATCCAAAGCGAGTTATTAACTATTTGCAAAGATCATGATACCGTTAAATAAACTTAAATAAATAAATAAATAAATTTTCACAACTTAATTATGGTCCGTTAAGTTTAACGCTAAATTCCAAGTGGTGCACTCCTATATTTACTAGGATCAAATTTATAAAGTGTAAAAATAATTGCCACTTAAACAAATGATAATTCCAAGTGAAATGTCAGAACAATATTTTCATTAAAATTTGCATTATTGTTTATATACATATTTAATACTCAACCACGTTTTCTTAGTAAATAAAATCATATAATTTTCTCTCTTATAGGTGGGGTTGTAATTACATAACCTTGCTTTAAACGAGGAGTAAAGTGCATTTATCTGCAAATAATGAGCCTGCGACGTGTAATTTAACTCCCCTTTCTTGGTGCTATAATATTTGTATGCAATACTGAAGGACATGCGGTACATTCGTTAAATGCTAAAGAAGTGGAAGTGATACGTGTTTTCCGGAATTTGTTCCGTTTATCTTGGCAGTTACTTGCGCCAATTTTTAGGCGCGTTCGCAAAAATGAGAAAAGCGACTATGAGCTTCGTCACGTGTGCTTGTCTGTCCGTGCGGAATAACTCGACTTCCACTGGAGGGATTTTCATAAAAATTTGGTAAATTAATATTTTTCGAAAATATGTCGAGGACATTAAGTTTCGTTAAAATCTAACAAGAATAACAGCACTTTACATGACAAGTTATATAAATTTTTGATCATATATAGCTAGGTTCTTCTTAGAATGAAAAATGTTGTAGACAAACGTTGTAGAGAAAATAAAAACACATATTTTATGTACAATAATGTTTGTTTTTTTCCAAAAATTGTGACTTTATGGGAAAATGTGTGAAAATATAGTAGAGCCGGGAACGCCACGGATGACACTTCAGCGCATGCGGATTTCAGGCTAGGTACCTAAGGCTACAAACACACACACATTCGTGGAGTATTTAATACTAATTTTTTTTCTACTGCAACAATGCTTGCACGAACGCGCCTCAGTGCTACGTCATACGTACATTGCCTGTCTTGTGACAACGTGTGCATTGTCTACTGCAAGAGCAACACAGTTTAAGATACAGGTATTAAGTGAAACTTCTGAGTATGACACCTTGAATTGTTCGTGAACATCCAATTTTATTTTCCTAGTAAAGTGACCTCTACTTGCCTTGTTTTATTCTGCAGAAATCTCCATAGTAGCATTCATGAACAAACTAGAGAACTCATAGAGTGCATACAAAAAATTTGAGGGTCGTTCTGGTGTAATATGCGGCTTTGGTTAATGATACGGTTTCTTCTTAACGCATCTATTGTGAGGGGGGATGTGTGGGGTAGGTCAGTATCACAAAAATGCATGCAGACACACGCACCAATTTTTGAAGAGAGAAGAAGAAGAAGAATAAAATGAAAAGAATAATCCCTGATCAAGATGGAAGGGGAAGTTATACGGGGTGAAAGAGATGAAGGGGGTGGTAAGTATGAGGGGGTGCTCCCATCAGGGGGTTTCTACTGTGTATACAATTTCCAAACCGTTGCTTCTGTTGACGATGTGACAATAGGCTTTCTTTACCCCTGAGTCTGTCACCGATGTGATTGGTCCACGTCGAAGTCAGGGGTCCGGCACCAAATTTCGCTGAATCTCATTATGATATGTGAATATCACCGTCTCTTTCTGTTCGTCGCCCTCTGAGAAAAGGGAGGTGGAAATGATTGGGGGTGGACTTAAACACTGCAGGCTTTTGTCGTGCCCTGGATACAGCACGTGATACAGACAGTACAGTCTCTTATTCTAAGAGTTGCACAGCTATTAACATCAATGGCGGAACGATATCAATTACTGTAAGCTAAATGACAGTACTTTCAGTGTTTATATTCCTAACAGGCATTATAATACTTTTAAACATCATGTCGTTATTACTGTAATTTTGGACGAAATGGCCGCGAGATCTGACACGGTTAATTACGTTCTACATCTTGTTTAATTAAGGACGTCTTGCTTATGTTGACGCTGCCACATGCAATCTTGCAATCTTCTGTTACAGGACGGAGCCCAAAGCACGAATGAACCTGACTGAACCTGTTTATGTGTTCAGACCTGTATACAACTTCTATGCACCTTGTAGTTACCCTGATTAGACATGAACACTTTGAGGACCGACACCGACCCCGAACACTTACTTTATGTCGCACCCGTCACTACGTCAAGGCGTCGGAACTACTAAGTATGCGTAGCCGAATATGCAGGCTCAAACCACAATTCTTGACTATAATCTCATTATGTAAAAGGCAAATTTAATGTTTTGTTGACCGTGCATCGTGATATATCTGTATAACATGAACCAACAATATGCACTACTTTCTATTAATTTATTTCGATAGTAAGTCTCCACATATTTCGAGGAGGCTTGCTGTTCATCATCAGGAGGTAAAATTCTGTATGTACAGTAATTGTTATATGTCATGCGTTGTGTTGACTATACCAGTTGCTGTTCATACCGAGTTGATCCTCCTGATGATATACAGCAAGCATGCTCGTAATATGTAGAGGCTTACTATTGAAATAAATTAATAGAAAATAGTGTATCTTGTTGCTTCATATTATGCGGATATGTAAAACGACTGGCGAATTTACGTCTGTCTAAATGTATGCCTAATGTATTTAGTAGCCCATTGTAAGTGGCTGGCTGAATAAGTGTTTGGGTCACACCAGAGTCCCCGTGATTAACAGCGACGTTAAACCTATTGAAGTTATGTTTGACATAGTCATGGCAAAGACAGAATTTGGTGAGTGACGTCACATCGGGAATTTTTGTGATGAATTTGATGCACTGGTGCGTGGATACTGTTAACTTGTCACATGAAGCGGCAACCTTTAGTTAAATACAAACATTAAAGTTTGCGACTGACCGCAAAAAAAGCCTTATCTAATATAAGACCACCCACTTAAAGTAGTTTAGGGACACAAGCAGTGGTTATTTTAAGAATTGAATGAAATTTAGATATAGTGTTTGGGCAAAATGTAGGAAATGTAAATATAGTGTGTGGGCAAAATGTGGTGTCTCATTCAGCAGGTGGACTAAAGAGATCAAGCGAGTTGTCTGAACCACTGCTATCTGACGCAGGCACATACAACTTGGGACCACTGTTTCCCAGCGGGTGTTAGTACTCCTAGGGCTTGTTACGTCTACAGTATATTATACCATAACTTCTTCCTCACAAAATCTAGAGTCATTCTAAAATATCGCATAGGGGCTTGTTTTGTCTTATGTCATTGCTTCCCTTCTGGAACATCCAAAGTTCTAAAAAGCACAAAATTAAACATATATGTTCGGAGATATGATGTACGGCAATAGCCGTTTCTAACGAACACCTTCGTACGTAAAGATAAAAAAAAATTCCAAGTATTGCTATTTTATATTCTTTTTGGAAAAATACATGGTGGAAAAAATCATAAGCAAAGCATTCCTAATGTGACGTATCATCGTCAGACGTCCATAGCATTATTTATGTCTCACTCAGTCTGTACCAACTAGAAAAGTCTTAACATTTTAAAGTATAGTGGTGGCTATGTATACATTCAAATTTACCTTTCGAAACAGTGTGTTTTGCCCACAGAGAGGATTAATATGTTCTTTATGGCTCTTAGTAAACCTACGATTATTTCGCTATATGACGCTGACACGTCTTTCTCTGTACTAGATAATGGAAATGATAATGTTTTCTGTGAGGCAAGAGTGAGTTTTAAATATTTGTTCGATTAATTCGTATTTCAGTGATGTTGGCTATAAATTTATTTTCCTGTGTTTCCTACACAATTATGGTTGGTCTCAATGCTTTCAACTTGCATTTTATTTGTTAGAGAAACCACTTTGCATGACAAAGTTTTTCACGTTTTAGATGTCCTCTCAGGATATAAAGGACGAATTTATTTTTGCGGTTCTCCTTTGTTTGTTGAGTTGCACGTGTGTATGTTTTGCGAACCGTAAAAGGACTTGGTTTTCCTAAATAAATTGATACATAATAACAAATACCGACAATACAGAATTACGATACACGCAGTTACACAAATCTATTGTTGGTCCGAATAAACTAAGATCTACATGGACTGATTCACTGTAAACAGCGTATCTTTACTTTTCGTTTCTTCCATTCGCCTCGATTTACGTCTGGGTTACGCCTGCTTTGCATTTCTGGGAGACAACTTCTGAACCTAGAGCGTGTTATGCGTTAATAGAGTGATAAAGACGTAAATGTGCAGCCATTCACAGGACATAATATATTACAGTGAAGAAAAGTTCTAATTACGGGCTATTTCAGACGCAATTTGATTTTCTGAGTAACACGGAGTGTACAGAATAAGCATTTAGTTTCAGGACCGAAGGAGGGGTAAGCTGAGGGCTGGAAGGGCAGCTGATAGAATCAAAAGAGGCTCAGAAGGCCGTGAGTTATGCTGGCGGGGGGTGAAAGTGTGGTGGAAGGGAGGTAAGAGACCCTATGCCTTGAAAGCGGTACAGGAAACTATAGGGCCTATTTTCATCAACCTCCCTCAACACAACTCATACCGTCCCCTTCCGAAAAACCCAAACTTTTAGGGAAAAAGGGACGTACAGGAATGGGTGTGAGAGGGAAGTGACAGAGGACAGACAGACGTACTGTGACACATTCAACCTCACCCACTATGCAGCTTCACCCACTTTCACTTGGACGACACAAATCATTTTTCGACCAAGTTACCCATGAGCAAGTTCAGAAATGTGGGAGGTATTAAAACTACGCTTGTGACAACTTTATGAAGGAAACGTTGCTTGACATTTTCAGTGTGACGTACATTCATATGACACTTAAACATTTTGTATTTGAGTTTTATGCAAGGCCGAAACATTTTAGAAATTTCAGTAAGACAGACTCGGTCGCAGTGTGTGAGTGTATACACTAATGTGTTGTGTGCATGTTGCAGCCAGTGCAAAGTGTTTAATTTTGTTTCAAGACTTAAAACAAAATATTTTGTTCACAATGTCTAGTTCGGCAACAACGTATTTCTCTAATGGAACTCCAGGTGGTTCTGCCTCTAGTGGTCCACTTGGGTACTGGGGCAACCAAAACTGTCATTTTTATCAACATTATGCCTACCAGCATGGTGGAGGAATGGTTCATGCGCAATTTCCTTACCAACAGGACCAGAGCGCCATGGAAAGTGCAGGAATATTGTACCAACCACAAGAAACTGAAAACCCATCGACCCATGCGGCAGCGGCAGCTGAGGACCAGAATACTACGAGCGTGATTGATCCACGTACGAAATATCCCATAACTTTACCATCAATTTCGTACACGATTGTCGGTCTCAATCAAGAGCAAATACCAAGGAAACCAACACCTAGCCCAAGTTCAATCCAAATTGGTTTGGATACTCGTTTATCTGATGAAGGTTTTACAAACAGGTACGGTTTAAATTCATCATCAAATTCATCGACGATCCAAAATCATTACGAGCCAATTAAGCATGAACTTAGAAGTCCACCGCCAGAAGCCAGACACATACACGTTCCAAGCAGCCCTTCTCCTAGAAGGCCAGATCATGAAGCAACTTTTTCAACAATCGGTCAAGAACCAGCTGTTGAAGTGAAGAAAGAACCCAGATCACCAATTTTGGGTATGCTCTTAAACAGGCCAAGTGTTCCTAAAGAAAGTCCAACTGCTTTGCCACCTGCCTGTCAAGTGGCTGGCTATCAAGACTTCTATAGCCCCACAGGTTCAGCTTCAACTACTGTACCTGAGTATTCGAGTAAGGACGGGAGTTTAGAGGAACGTGTTATAGCATTACGTCATCAGTATGGTATTGATGCGGCAACTTCTACCTCATCCAAGACTAATGACAGTGAAGGCCTGCCCTCTCGTCAAAATTTCGGAAATGTTTCTCCGTCAGAGGATCAGTTAGACTTTCCACCCAGCCGACTGGAAAATAGGCAGTTACCCTTGGAGTGTATGCAGCCGGCTATACCTCACGGTAGTGACGGCAGAGACGGTGCTAAGATTACGTCACACATACAACATACCAACTTCTATCCATGGATGAAATCTTACACGGGTGAGTTTTTATACCTGCTCAGACCATGGTTTGCTGCATGTGAATGTTTATTGTGCTAAGCTAACTCCATGCTTTCGACTCGATTCTACTCAGTTCCACATCGCATTCAAAGTTTTCTGTTGCATAAACTTCAGAGCTCTTTTAATAAACCTTTGACAAGGAGCCGTTCTGGCTCACCAAACATAGCATTTCAGAATAATGTCTAAGTAACTGCACAATCTCTTACTTTAAAGAGCACTTATTTGACAAACCTTTTACAAGTAATGAATTGTAATATAAATTCTGCAATTTTTTTCCCCAGTATTTGTTTCATTTTATGGTTTGACAGCCCCCAGAGGGCCGGGGCCTCCTCATTGTCGAGGCTTTACGATCACACTGAGACACACCACACTCGGTAGGACTCTTCTGAAAGAGTGTTCAGCCCGTCACAGAGACCTCTACCTGACAACACACAACAATTACAAGAGACAGACATACATGACCCCCGATAGGAATCGAAACTACAATCCCAAAAAGCGAGCGGCCCCAAACCCATGCCTTAGATCGCGCTTCCATTGGGATCAATATTTGTTTAACAACAGTTATTAACCAAACTGCCCATTGCAATCGTTTAATGGAGTTCAATATCCCACTTATTTTACCTACACTCATCCAAATTGAGTCGCTTCATTGGTTTCTTAGTAAGTTACTAGCTACTTGCCTTGTAGCGTTGCTAGTTTGATTTGCAAAATAAAATTAATCAGTTTCAAAAATAAACGTGAAGCTATAACAGAACTTACTCTAAGCGCATAAAATCGTCTAAATATTGTAATACCACCTAACAATATTTTGTTCATAATTTTTTAGAGTCCTGCAAAATGAAAATGTGGAAAAATATTCTAGAGCCAGACAGGCCACAGAAGAAAATATGTCGCATGCGCATTGCATGCTGGATACCTAAGGCTACAGACACAACCAAAATATATAGCACTTATTGTTGTTCCACTGCAACAATGTTCCACGAATGCGCCTCCATGTTACGTTATACTTACATTGCCAGATTTTTTTTTAATTCAGTTCCTTTCACACATTTTGAAATGTATCATGGTTACATGCTCGTATTTTGATTTTATCACCGAAATAAGACGACCGGAGTCTGAGGGCGACTATTGGCTTCTGTCTGGTGCCGAGGTTAAAAATGAGTTCAAGTCTACCTCCTCTATCTCTTCCTTCTTCAGGGTATCGTACAGTACTTCAAAAGAGGGGAAAAATTATACTTACTTTTAAAGTATATGGATGTGAGACACTCTAACATGAAATCAGAAATTGATGTATCATCTGATTTTGCGACACGGCCCATAGAATCAAATTCAATGTCCTACGTTGTAACAAGGGGTGCGTTAGTCAAGAACGCGTGGTGACCCTTGGGGAGAAAATATTCTAGTATGGCACTTTGTGTTTTCAGCACAATTATTGCTGTCATTTTATTGTACTTGTATAATTAAATTATATTAATTCACATGGGCTGTGTGTAATGTGCAAGATAAAAGGTTCACGGACCATTCCAGAAAACTGGGTGGTCAGAATAGAACTTGCTTCCTGTCAACCAAAGACGCTTACAATTTGGTGACGTCTTTTGCATTTATGGGAAACTTGTGGACCCCTAATTGCGTAAGCTCCCTACCGTTGAATATTATAAAGTACGCAGTATTTTTTTTTTCACATTTAAGGTGACATGAGCCAAGGTCCGAAACGTACAAGGCAGACGTACACGCGGTACCAAACACTGGAACTGGAAAAGGAATTCCACTTCAACCGCTACCTGACCAGAAGGCGGAGGATCGAGATTGCCCACGCTCTGTGCCTCACTGAGCGACAGATAAAGATCTGGTTCCAGAACAGACGTATGAAGGCAAAGAAAGAAACAAAATCGCCAATGATAACAGGGATTTCTTCAGAACCTTGCAATCCTGTGGAAGACAGCTTCAAACAACCCCAAGATACACCTCTTCAAGTTGTCAGAAGTACAACAACTACAACAACTCTCCTTCTGACCAAACAGCTTGAGCATCAACAGATGTTAATGAAACAGAGCCACCTACATCATCAAAATACAGCGACAACATGAAATCGGTAAATAAATCGATTTTCTACGTGAGTAAAAATCAAAATATATATTTTAATAAGTATTTTTTAAAATTGTATTTAGAGCATTAAAACTCTGGCTACTTAAATGTATGAAGTAGAATTATATTAATATATTTTATTAAAATAATGGATATGAAATGTTCTCCAATTACACTGCAAGGCAATCAAGTAAGCCACTTTACGTCTAACATTAGAGTCCTTCTGACTTTAAATTAATGTTACTGAGGATACCAGTGCACTGAATTATCACCTCCTATATTTATCTCGAAAAGTTTGTGGGTTTCATGGCTGTGACTATGAATATTACTGTTTAGTGGATGTGACACAGTGCATACTGGTAGATATGCAACCTGCATACGGTGCGGCATGTCCCTCCGAAACGGCGGTAAATCTCATAACAAAAAGTGGTAAAACTCATAGTCCAAATTTTGACATTTTGCTGACCGTGCACCTCAGTATGTTTATTTCAGTAATTAACCAACTTGATGCACAAAATTTTTGTTTTACAATAAGTTTATTTCATGCCTCTACATGATTCGAACACATGTGCTCGAAACATGTGGAGGCACGAAATAAACTTATTGTAAAACAACAATTTTGTGCATCAAGTTGGTTAATACTGAGATAAATAAAATCATAGTCCAATTTATGTGAAAATAGAAAGAAAGGGTAGGGTCTAATTAGAAAGCAGTCCTTTAAACTACAAACCTGCTTTCTGTTTTTAGTATTTGGAATTATCATATTAAAAAATTGCATAATCATTATTCCAGTACCTAAATGCATCTCAAAGATATTTAAGAGGAAATGCGGACTGGAGATAATTTATTGCAATATCATATTTCGGCTGCTTGTAAACAAATCTTGAAAATGTATAGTCACGATCGTGGAAAAAGAAATAGAATTACTTTAAACAAACACGCCAATTATAGAAGACCAATCGGTTGATTGAATTAGTCTATTAGGTGCGCATATCGGATGAAGCTCAGTTAGCTTATCTTAATACCTGACGTGGCAAGTTTGTGCATATTTTGTGGTAAGACAAGGGGCTAAAATTTATCATAGCTCCTGTGGTGTTAAGCATCAACCAAAGAAGGCATTTAGCTGATGTTAAATAAAAACTCCAGGTATTCTATTCTTCGGAACTATATGGACAGAAACAACGAGCTGAGTTCTTCGGCCGCTTTATCTCAGCGAAAATGACCAGTGCCCGTAATTTAGGGATTAAGTGGTTCCCTGACAATTTTATCATCACACAATTCCTGTTCTTGTCGGTAAATGATCATTTATTTTCCAGCCGGAAGGCAATAGATTTATTAAATTCGTTACCCTGCTAGTGCAATTTTGTTGGAAGAAAAGGAATCTAGTTTAGAATACAAAGATAGAAGTTGTTAATTATGTGAAGTAGTGTGACATCTTATCTTCCCGTAATATACTTTTTATCTATGGCACTTATTTCAATGAAGTACAAATGTTTCACCCACTTTTGAGTTCGGCTTCCCCGTAAAGAATAGTTTTATGAATATACATACCGCTCCCAAACATTTTCTTAACATTTTCCTTCACTGCAGATGCACCGTAAAGCATCCTCTTTCCCTCCCTATAATTAATCAGGTTCCCATTATATTTCTTTAACTTTCATTAAAGGAAACATTTGTCAACTCATCACTTAATTCGTAAGAACGTAATCAAAATTATCGACCGCCAATTGAAAAATAATCTTTCATTAAGCCAAACAAAGTTGAACTATTCAACCTGAAGCAATTTTAAGCTACTTTTGTTGTTTTTGGATCAATGCAAAATGAACATCATATGTGAATTTTATACTGTTCTTTCCCTGAACTATAGTTAAATTTTCCCATTTCAACCAACAAATGCACACAATTATCATTTAATTCACAACAATATTTGTAAAAACGTTAAAATCCTACATGTTTCGGTCCTTTCTGGTCCATCACCAGAAAATTACATTAATTGGTGTTGTACAAAACAACAAACAACGTTTTGAGCTGTTGCATGTGGAAGAAGTGGTGGGATTCTTCCGTGAAGACTGAATATGTGTGGCGAACAGAGTTTGTTACACAGTGAATTGAAGCAACGTGTGGAAGAATCCTACCACTTCTTCCCCTTGCAAAAGATCAAAACATTGTTTATTAATTTTTTTTATACAGCATCACTTAGTGTAATCCCTGATGGACAAGTATGGACCGAATCATGTGGGAGTTTAATGTTTCTACAAATATGTTGTGAATTAAATGACAATTGGTACATTGGTTTGTTGAAATTAAAAGAAAAATGAAAATCTTAGATATTTGCTTCCATTGGTGCTGTGACAGTTCAGCATAAACCCGAATCTGAGTACAAAAATCATAAAGAGGTAATATACACGAGACATCTAAACTTAGATTTAAAATAAAGAAATTCCATTCACTTATTCTTAGCTGATGCAATTCTATTCTAGTGGATCTAAGCGAGGGACGATAGGTATTACGAAAGCGGAAAAATTTAATAATTATCTTAATAATTTGAATTTTTCATGTATATTGGGAAAATCAAACTACCAAACAAGAAATGGATGAGACATGTAACATGCATGGGAGGATGGCACAAATACACGAAACTTTAGATTT
>Ga0123357_10002330_pt1 | contig 21099 bp, 16 predicted proteins | sample TergutEmb28metaG_FD_89873 | JGI IMG/M metagenome (GOLD analysis project Ga0123357, IMG submission 89873) | Embiratermes neotenicus P4 segment gut microbial communities from Petit-Saut dam, French Guiana - Emb289 P4 | ecosystem: Host-associated > Arthropoda: Insects > Digestive system > Gut ... | reverse complement strand
GCGCAGACGCCTGCAGAAGTGACCGACCACCCAGACCGCGCGTCGAGTACGGCGTCTGTGTGCTCGGGCCGGCTGGAACCCGCCTCCCAAGCCGGGGACCCCCGAACTCACTACACCCACCACTACACCATCAAGCTCAAACAACCAGGGCCAATCCGTTACCGTCAACATCGAATTTGACGGCTTCGCCGTCCTTGACCTGCCCTGCGAGTATTGCTTTGGCCAGCGGGTCCTCGACGGTGGTTTGCAGAAGCCGACGCAGGGGGCGGGCTCCGTAGACGGGGTCGTAGCCGGCTTCGGCGAGCCAGGCTTTGGCCCCGTCGGTGACGTCGACGGTGATGCGGCGGTCGGCCAGGCGGGCGTTCAAGCGGGCCAGCGATATGCCGACGATGCGGGCGAGATCGTCGGCCGTCAGGGCGTCGAACAGGACGATCTCATCGAGCCGGTTCAAGAACTCGGGGCGGAAAGCGGCGCGGACGACTTCCATAACGGCGTCGCGCTTGGCGTCCTCGCTGAGGGTCTGGTCGGCCAGGTATTGCGAGCCAAGGTTGGATGTCATGATGAGGATAACGTTGCGGAAGTCGACGGTGCGACCCTGGCCGTCGGTCAGGCGGCCGTCGTCGAGCACCTGCAGCAAGATGTTGAAGACATCGGGGTGGGCTTTTTCGACCTCGTCGAGCAGGACGACGGAATAGGGGCGGCGGCGGACGGCCTCGGTCAGTTGGCCGCCCTCTTCGTAGCCGACGTAGCCGGGGGGCGCGCCGACGAGACGCGCGACGGCGTGCTTTTCCATGTATTCGCTCATGTCGATGCGGATCATGGCGGTGTCGTCGTCGAAAAGGAACCCGGCCAGTGCCTTGGCCAGTTCCGTCTTTCCGACGCCGGTTGGGCCCAGGAACAGGAACGAGCCGGTCGGGCGGTTGGGGTCGGAGATGCCGGCCCGGGCACGGCGCACTGCGTCCGCGACGGCCCGAACCGCCTTGGTCTGGCCGATCAGGCGCTCGCCGATGCGGTCTTCCATTTGCAGTAGTTTCTCGGTTTCGCCCTCCAGCATCTTGCCGACGGGTATGCCCGTCCAGGCGCTGACGACCTCGGCTATGTCGGTGGCGGTGACCTCCTCCGAGACCATCGAGTCGGCTGGCGGTTTCGCCTCGGCGGCATCGTTCATCTGCTTTTCCAGGCCGGGGATTTCGCCATAGAGAATTTCGGACGCCCGGGCGAAGTCGCCCTCGCGCTGGGCGCGGTCGGCCTGCGTGCGCAGGGCATCGATCTGTTCCTTCAGCGCGCCGACGGCGTTGAGGGACGCCTTCTCGGCCGCCCAGCGGGCTTCCAACGCCCGCAGCTTTTCTTGCGCGTCGGCCAGCTCGGCGTCGATGACCGTCAGACGGGCTTTCGACGCCGCGTCCTTCTCTTTGGCGATGGCGAATTGCTCCATTTTCAGCCGGTCGACCTGGCGGCGCAGGGCGTCGATTTCCTCGGGGGACGAATCGATCTCCATGCGCAGGCGGCTGGCCGCCTCGTCGATCAGGTCGATCGCCTTGTCGGGCAGTTGACGGTTGGTGATGTATCGGTTGGAAAGGCTGGCCGCCGCGACGAGAGCGCCGTCGGTTATGCGCACCTTATGGTGGGCCTCGTAGCGTTCGCGCAGCCCGCGGAGTATCGCCACGGTGTCTTCGACGGACGGTTCGCCGACGAACACCTGCTGGAAGCGGCGCTCCAACGCCGGGTCTTTCTCGATGCGCTCGCGGTATTCGTCCAGGGTGGTCGCGCCGATCATGCGCAGCTCTCCCCTGGCCAGCATCGGTTTCAGCATGTTGGACGCGTCCATGGCGCCCTCGCTGGCGCCCGCGCCGACGACGGTGTGCAGTTCGTCGATGAAGGTGATGACCTGCCCTTCGGCGGCCTTGATCTCGTTCAGAACGGCCTTGAGGCGCTCTTCGAACTCGCCGCGATATTTGGCGCCGGCGACCATCGAGGCCAGGTCGAGCGAGACGACACGGCGTCCCTTCAACGAGTCTGGAACGTCACCGGCGACGACGCGCTGCGCCAGGCCCTCGACGACGGCCGTTTTGCCGACGCCGGGGTCGCCGATGAGGACGGGGTTGTTCTTGGTGCGACGGCTGAGCACCTGGACGACGCGGCGGATCTCGGCGTCGCGTCCGATGACGGGGTCGAGTTTGCCGTCGCGGGCCCGCGCCGTCAGGTCAACGGAGTATTTGTCCAGCGCCGATTCGCCGCCCTCGGCCTCGGGTGTGGTGACGCGCTTGTCGCCGCGGGTCTCGTTGAACGCTTTGGCCAACGCGTCGGGTGTCGCGCCAGCGCTTGTCAGTGCCTTATTGACGTCAGAGTCAACGGTCGCCAGGCCCATCAGCAGGTGTTCGGTGGCGACATATTTGTCGCCCATCTGGCCGGCGCGGGTCTCGGCGTCGGCCAGCACACGGGCGAAGGCGCCGGAAAGCTGCGGCTGTGCGACGGACGACCCGGACGAGCGCGGAAGCTTGGCGATAGCGGCCTCGGCGGCGGCATCGATCTGCTCGGGGTCGGCGCCGACGGCGGTCAGAAGCGCCCCGACAGTGTTGTCCGGGTGCGTCAAAAGGGCATGCAGCAGATGCGAGGGCTGCGCCTCGGGGTTGCCAGCGGTCAGCGCCAGGCGCACCGCCGCGCTGACGGCGTCACGGCTGAGCGCCGTCAATTGGTCGATTTCCATGCTTTATCTCCTAAAACCAAGGTTGAGTCTACCTCACTCAACCTAGTGGTGGGCAAACATATTCCCGCCTGTCGACAGACGTTACAGCGCCAGTCAGCCCTTTGTAGCGCCCGCCAAGAGCCCTCGCACGAAGAACCTCTGCAATGCGAAAAACACGATCAGCGGCACAATGATGGCAATGAAGGTGCCCGCGCTCAACAAGTACCACTGCTGGTTATAGTTTCCTTGCATATTGTTCAGCACTTCGTTGATGGGCGCATTCAGGCCACTTGCGAAGATCGTCGCAACGAGAAGGTCGTTCCAGACCCACAGGAACTGGAATATGGCCTGGGCGGCAATGGCCGGCATCGCCAGCGGCAGCACCACCCGCAAGAAAATCTGCCCGTGGCCGGCGCCGTCCATGTTGGCGGCCTCTATCAGGTCATGGGGAATCGCCGACATTGAATTCGTCAGGATGAAAACCGCCAACGGCATGGCGAATATCGTGTGCGAAATCCACACCCGCGCGAAGGACACATTGCCAACACCCGACGCCAGCCCAGAAAAGAGCGTGACGCCAGCGACGTGAACGCCATTGCTGTACATGGAAAGAAGCGGCACAAGCACCATCTGAATGGGAACAATCTGCAATGCAAATATGCCTATGTACAAGAAATCCCGACCTTTGAAGTCGATCCAGGAAAGCGCATAGGCAGCCAACGCCGCGACGGCCAGCGGGATAATAGTCGCCGGCAACGTAATGGTCAGCGAGTTGACCAGCGCCTGGGCCACTTTTACGCCGGCGTTCAATGTCAACGTCTGCGTGTAGTTCGACAACGTGAAGGACGGGTGGATGAGCGCCGTCCACCAGCCGGTGGTCATAATGGCACTCGCCGGGCGGAACGAGGTCACCAACAAGCCGAAAGTCGGTATCGTCCAAATAACTGCTATGACAATCGCAGCGACCGTCGCCGAACGACTCCCCAGCTTCTGCCTGGTATGTCTGAGTGTGCCAGAAGGCGCGCTCACCCTCCCAGCACGACTAATCGGGCTTATGGTCGTCGTGCTCATCATGACTCCCTCTGCTGCTTGAGATTATGCGCGTTGTAGATGAGGAACGGCAACACGAGAATAAAGATCAGGACAGCGATGGCAGAGGCACGGCCCACCTGCGGCGGCAACATGTTGTATTGATACACCATGTTGTAGCCAAGCACGGAAGTGTCGTTTTCGCCGCCGGTGGTCGCCGCGATGATGTCATAGACCTTTAGCGACGCCATTGACACTGTCGTCCACACCACTATCAACGTGGGCTTGATATCCGGAATCGTAATGCTCCAAAACCGCTGCCAGGCGTTGGCGCCGTCCAGCGAAGCGGCCTCGTGTTCTTCCGGCGGCACCGCCTTTATGGCGGTTGACAGCAGCACCATGGCAAAACCGGTTTGCGACCAGACCAGGATTAATATCAGCAGGATCACATTCAGCGGGTAATGCTGGAACCAACTCACCGGGTTGCCACCAAGGTTGACGACGATCTGGTTGAGCAATCCGGTTTGAACTTTGCCCTGCTGATAGTTATAGAAAAACTTCCAGATGACCGAGGCCCCGACCAGCGATATTGCCACAGGCATAAATATGAACACCTTCAAGACCTTTTCCCATCGGGTCTTGTCGACCAGGACGGCATATACCGTGCCGATTGCAACCGTGACAACCGGGGCGATGAGCACCCAGACGATCGTGTTTATCACAGAAGGCAGCCCGCCATTGGCGCCGGGTTTGAAAACCCACGCGAAGTTGGCCAGGCCGACGAAATGAGCACCGGACGTGTTGGTCATGAACGCCGCATAGATGGTCTTGACCGATGGCCAGATCAAACCGACCGCCACCAGCGCGAGCGCCGGCGAGAGAAACAACAGCAATTGGATCAAGTACCCCGAACCGTTGCGTCCTTTGAAATCCAGCCAAAACAGCACGGCACCCAAGGTCGCTCCAAGTAGGAACACCCAGAAAGCGCCCGACCAGAAATTACCCGACTTCACACCTAAGACGAGCAACACACAAGTCGGAACCCCGATTGAGACCAACAGACGGATGAGTGAATATGGAATTTCTATCGTCTTACCGGGGTGTGCCGCCGTCCTGTTGCATTTTGTGACCACGGCGTAGGTACAAATGAAAGCCAGAAGAGCCAACGTCACACCAAGAAATTGCCAATAGCCAAAATTGACCAATCCGCTAGCAACCATGTTGAAACCGAAAAATGCGCCCACGGCCAAACCGGTGACGCCGTCCTGGACGGCTTCGAGATACAGGAAGACGAACATCACGATCTGGACTGCCAGCCAGACGAAAGCGGTCATGACAAAAATCCGCAACCCGCTAAACTTATGCAACGTCATCAGGACGGCCGAGAAAACCAGGACGACCGACACCACCGTCAAAATCAATTGGGTGAATATCACGGCTTGAAGGTCCGGTGTAAGAAAACCGATACTTCCGAGATTGCCCCAAAGCCCGAACAACCCGCCGCCGAGCGCTGCTCCGAGGACGATGGCGGCGGTGATCCACGCAAATGCGATACTGGGTGCCGTAATTGCGGCGTTCGCGTTGTTGTCGGGGCCCCACCTACCGGGAAACACCGGCGCAAAAATCACAGCAAGCTTCCCTGAGCGAGGCGCGATCTCGATGAAGAAGATCACAATTCCCACGACGACGAGAAACACCCCGATGACGAGAGGTATTTGGATTAGGTCGGGCAAAGTGGACAGCCAGCCAAAGAAGCTTTGCACAGCTTAACCTCCTTCGTCGCAAGCACTCGACTTAACCTTAACACCGTGCCAGTTCGATGTCAGACCCAGATAACGTGTGGCGGGGAGAGCCACAACGACTCTCCCCGCCACACATGTAATGCGAACAGATTTCCTAGCTGCCGGAGTCTGCCCAACTGGCTTGGATAGTGGACAACACCTGATCTTGCGGGGTGCCATTGATCCAATCGACAATGCCGGCCCAATAGGCGTTCTCAACCACATTCGGCATTGCGTCATCGGCGCTCAGCGCGAACGTCGTGTTCGGGTCCTGAACGATCTTCAGAGCTGATTGCATCAACGGATCTGACATGATCGAGGGGTCGACGCCTTTCGCCACCGGCAGATAGCTGGCATTTTGCACCTGCGCGAGCGCCGTAGCCCACTCGGGGCTACCGAGGTAAGCCATGACCTTCATCGTGGCAGGGTCGTTCGTGAAAGCGGCCGCTGTGTCGAGGCCGCCCATGACCGAGTTGGAACCAGCGGTTGGTCCAGGCATCAAGAATGCCCAGATATCGCCGTCCGGGCCGATTGTCGGCTGTGCGCCAGCAGCGGTCGTGGCAGTGGCGAAGGACGCCTCAAGGAACGTGGCTTGGTTGGTGAGCAGGCAAGAGCCGTCAGCCAGCTTGTTTGCGACATCGGCGAACGGGGTCGCGTTGATGCTAGCAACGTCGCCGTATCCAGCGTTCACGTACTGCGGGTTGAGAAGGATCTTCCCGGATTCGGTGAAGGCATTGGCGATGGCCGGATCAGTGAACGGGGTGGTGCCAGCGACCCATGAATTGAATGTGTCGATGCCAGCCGAACCAAGAACAACCTCAGAGGTGAAGTCAGCGCCGGGCCAGCCATTGGCGCCCTGCGAGTTGAAACCAGCGCACCACACAGGCGCGCCCGTTTGCTGCTGCAGCGTTTGCGTCAGGGTCAGAAGCTGATCCCATGTTGTGGGAACCTGAACGTTGTATTTCGCAAAAGTCGCCGGCGAATACCAGACGAACCCCTTGAGCGCACCATCGAGAACAGTGCCATAAACCTTCCCGTTCACCTCGACGTACTTCGCCATGGAGGGCGGGATATTGTTCTGCACGTTGGCCGTGCCCGCTGCGTCGAGCTCATAGATCTTGCCGGACTGTGCGTAAGTCGAAATCTGGGCCGGGTCGGCCAGAGCGATATTAGGAACATCGTTTGCCTGAACCTTGGTGTTCAAATCATCGACGAAACCACGATCACCCGTATATTGAATCGTGATGTTGTTGGCGGTCGCCCAAGGCGTCCACGCGTCGATGTATTCCTGCGCCTCCGTGCCCGTAACCGTTCCAAGAATCGTCACAGTCTGATTTGCGCTTGAGGGAGCACCGCTCAGGCCGCCGCTTGACGGGCCGCTCGGGCTTCCGCTGCAACCGGTCAGAATGAGCCCTACTGCCGTCACAGCAGTGATGCCACCTGTCAATTTCCACTTGAAATCACGCATATGCGTTTGTCTCCTCCTCTTCGAGAACGAGGACGGCACGACCACCTTGACCGTACCGTCGCCGTGACAATCGTCAAGGTCATCACGACACGCCACGTTGGCAAGGCGAGACTAGCTCAGCCATCCGGCGGCGTTACGCACAAGGCTATTTCGCATCGCCGAAGCGCGCAAGCATCTACAGCGAGCGTTATCGTTTTCGTGGCCAAGCGTTATCATTTCGTTGCCAACCGTTGACTAATGTAGGTCTAGCTGCGCGAAAGGATTCCCAGATGTTCGACCCGCTGGATCGGTCAATTTACCCCATCGATCCCTGGCGCGTGATCGAGACGTCACTACCTGGCGACCCAGCACATTCGGAGTCCGTCTTCGCGCTTGGCAACGGGTTCGTCGGCGTGCGTGGCGTGCGCGAAGAGGACGAGCCGGTGCCAACTTGCTTCGTCAATGGTTTCTTTGAGACCTGGCCCATCAAATACCCGGAGGACGCCTACGGCTTGGCCCGCGTGGGGCAGGCGATCAGGCCTGCGCCTATGTCGGCGCAGTTGGTCATCACCGTCGACGGTCATCGGCTGGGCCGTCACGACGCATCCGACGGTCAACCAATCGCCCAGCGGCGGGAACTTGACATGACGACCGGGGTGTTGACCCGCGAGACCACCTGGCCGACACCATCTGGCCAGGTGACCGTCCGGGCGCGCCGGCTGGTGTCGCTCACGCAACGCGGCCTGGTGGCCAGCGTCATCGACATCGTCCCGCAGCATCCCACCCACATCGAGGTGCGCCATGTGCTCGGCTCGCCGCAATATGGCCCGATCAATTCACAGGGGTTCGACCCGCGCAGCGGCACCGTTCTGGACGGTGTGCCCGTCCAGGTCGAGCATCGCGCGGCCCACGACGAACAAGCACTGCTGCGCGTCCGGACCAGGCGGGCGGATCGCTGGCTGACGTGCGCCGTCGACCACAGGCTCAGCGCCGACGGGTCGCCGGTGGCGATATCAAGCACCGCTGTCGGGGCCGATGACGTGCAGGTGACCTGGGATTGCCAACATGCCGGCTCTGTGACGCTGGTGGTATTCGGTTATTACACTCTTGACGACCACCGCGACGGGGACGACGCAGATGACGCAGCGGCGGCCTCGGCCGCACTCGCACAGGCGCACTCGCTGGGTTGGGACAGCCTGGTGCTTGAGCAAACCGCTTGGCTGCGTGACTTCTGGTCAGTGGCCGACATCGAGGTCGATGAACCTTCACTTCAGCAGGCCATCCGGTGGAGCACATTCCAGACGATTCAGTCGTCGGCTCGGGCAGACGGACACGGCGTTTCAGCGAAAGGCGTGACAGGGTCGGGCTATGACGGGCACTACTTCTGGGACATGGAAATGTACGTCCTGCCGTTGCTGACCTATACGTGCCCTACCGCCGCGCGGGCGGCGTTGGGGTTCCGTCTGGCTACGTTGCCACAGGCGCAGGATCGCGCGAAGGAACTGAGCCTGGCAGGCGCGCTGTTCCCTTGGCGCACGATAGACGGGCGTGAAGCGTCGGCCTACTTCCCGGCCGGCACAGCTCAGTACCACATCGATGCCGACATCGCCCACGCTCTGGCACAATACCTGGCGGCAACCGGCGACGACTCGATAATGGCAGCGGGCGGGACTGACCTCGTTGTCGAGACCGCACGCATGTGGGCGTCGCTGGGGTTCTGGGGCGAGGACGGCCAGTTCCACATCCATTACGTCACTGGGCCGGACGAGTATTCAGCACTGGTCGACGACAACGTCTACACCAATGTCATGGCGCGGGCAAACCTGCGTTTCGCCGCCGATGCCGCGCAACGTCGGGGCGACGCTGACGCGGCAGAGATCGCACAATGGCGGCACATCGCGGACGGTATGTACGTGCCGTTCGACGCGTCGCGGGGCGTGCACCCACAAGACGCCCACTTCCTTGGTCGGCAGCCGTGGGACATCGCGTCCATCCCCAAGAAGAATTTCCCGCTTCTGCTGCATTACCATCCGTTGACGATTTACCGACACCAGGTGTTGAAACAGGCCGACGTCGTGCTGGCCCAAATCATCTGTTCCGACGACTTCACGGCCGACCAAAAGCGGGCCAATTTCGACTTCTACGACCCGCTGACTACGGGAGATTCGACGCTGTCAGCCGTGCCGCAGGCAATCGCGGCGGCCGAAGCCGGACATCTCGATTTAGCACGCGACTATCTTGAGCAGGCCGCCTTCGTCGATCTGGCAGACACCCATGGAAACACCGACGCCGGTGTCCATGTGGCGGTGGCCGCCGGTGTATGGAACGTATTGGTGTCTGGTTTCGGCGGTCTGCGAGACTCCGCTTGGGGCAGTGGCGCCGGCACGGCGCCGGTGGTCAGCTTGAACCCACAGCTTCCGACGGGCTGGAAGTCGCTGAAATTCCGTCTGTTGGTGCGTGGCACCAAGCTGACCGTGTCCGTCACCGCGGGGGTTGTCGAATTGGAGGCAGACGGGCCGGTGACGGTGACGGTCTGGGGACGCCGAGTCGACGTGACACCGAACAAGACTCTGACCGTCGAGGCGCGAACCCTGCCCCAGCGTCCTACTTTTTGAACGCCCTGAACACGCCGAAAACCAGCACGCCCAGCGCGAGTATCACAACAGCCGTGATGATCATGCTGATCAACGAGAAGATCACCCCGCCGATCACTCGAAGCAGGACGATGGCCAAGACCACAAGCAGGATGGCCTTGAGAAGATTGCCGATCGATGAGCCTTTGCTCGGCTCTGTGGATGTATCTGTTGCCATGCATCCAGCGTAACCCGGAACCGTCCCCATTCCCACCAGGGGAGGTTTGTATTGGCGACACCACGGCATTTTCACTTCGGTCATTATGCTTGATTGCATGGACGTACCAATTGATGCCACAACCACCCCCGCCTGGGCGGCACTTCGCAGCGCCGCCGACGGGTTTGCCCCCGATATGCGCGCCTGGTTCGCCGACGACCCCGGCCGCGCCACCCGTTTCACTTTCTCAGCCGGCGATTTGCTGGTCGATTTGTCCAAGGGATTCGTCACCGACGAGATCAAAACTCACCTGCTTGAACTGGCGAAATCCGTCGGTTTGGAAGCCCGTCGCGAGGCCATGTTCACCGGGCAGCACATCAACGTCACCGAGGACCGGGCCGTCCTGCACACCGCCCTGCGCGCACCCAAAGATGAGTCGCTGGTCGTAGACGGCGTGGACGTCGTCGCCCAGGTTCACGAGGTGCTCGACAGGATGTGCGCGTTCGCGGCGCGCGTCCGCAGCGGCGACTGGAAAGGCGTGGACGGTCGCCCGATCAAGACCGTCGTGAACATCGGCATCGGCGGGTCGGACCTCGGCCCGGTCATGGTTTACGAGGCCCTGAAACCGTACGTCAGCGGCCTGGAATGCCGGTTCGTCTCGAACATCGACCCCAACGACGCGTGGCAGAAAACCGACGGCCTGGACCCGGCAACGACGCTGTTCATCGTCTCGTCCAAGACCTTCACCACCATCGAGACGATGACGAACGCGCGGCTCTGCCGGGCTTGGCTGATCGACGCGCTGGCCGCCAAGGGCCTGGTGGACCCCAGCAACACGGACGCCGTCAACGCCGCGATCGCCAAGCATTTCGTCGCCGTCTCGACCAACCTGAAGGGTGTCGCCGACTTCGGCATCGACCCGGCCAACGCCTTCGGCTTCTGGGATTGGGTCGGCGGGCGGTATTCCGTCCCGTCCGCCATCGGGCTGAGCGCGCTGCTGGCGGTCGGCGAGGACAACTGGCGGGCGTTCCTGGGCGGGCTGCGCACCATGGACGAGCACTTCCGCAACACTCCTCTGGAGGGCAACGTTCCCGTTCTGATGGGTCTGCTCAACGTCTGGTATTCCGACTTCTTGGGCGCCCAGACGCACGCCGTTTTGCCTTATCAGCAGAACCTTCACCGGTTCGCCGCCTACCTGCAGCAGTTGACCATGGAATCCAACGGCAAGCGCGTCCGCTGGGACGGCACCGATGTCACCTGCGGCACCGGCGAGGTGTTCTGGGGCGAGCCGGGCACCAACGGGCAGCACGCCTTCTACCAGTTGATCCACCAGGGCACGCGCCTGATCCCGGCCGACTTCATCGCCGTCGCCAACCCGGCGCACCCACTGACGGACGGCGACACGGATGTCCACGCGCTGTACATGTCGAACTTCTTCGCGCAGACGGCGGCGCTGGCCTTCGGCAAGACGGCGGACGAGGTGCGCGCCGAGGGCACGCCGGAGGCGATCGTCCCGGCCCGCGTGTTCACCGGCAACAAGCCGACGGCGTCCATCCTGGCCCCGGAGTTGTCCCCCGCCGTCCTGGGCCAGTTGATCGCCTTGTACGAGCACATCGTCTTCACCGAGGGCACCGTCTGGGGCATCGACAGCTTCGACCAGTGGGGTGTCGAACTGGGCAAGAAACTGGCCCTGGAAATCGCCCCGGCCGTCACCGGCGACACCGCCGCGCTGGCCGCCCAGGACGCCTCGACGCAGAACCTGATCAAGGCGTATCGGGCGATGAGACTATGATCCCCCACCCGCTGCGTCGCGTGTTCGTGTCGTTGATTGCGACGCTGGCGGTGCTGGCCGGCCTGGTCGTCGGCGTTCCGGCGCTGGTGGTCTGGGAACAGTCGCATTCGCGCATCTACAGCATTGACGCCGTGCCCGCCCGCGACGTCACCCTGGTGATGGGCGCAGCGATGTGGGGCAGCGGGCCGTCCCCCTATCTGCAGAAACGGCTCGACGTGGCCGCAGCGCTGTATAAAGCCGGCAAGACGAAGGTGATCATAGTGTCCGGCACCCGCGACGGCGGCTATTCCGAACCCGACGGCATGAAGAAAGCACTGATCGCAGCGGGCATCCCGTCCAGCCAGATCATCCCAGACTACGGCGGAAACGACACTTTCAGCTCGTGCACCCGGGCGCGTGACGTCTTCGGGGTGACGAGTCTGATCGTCGTATCGCAGTCGTACCACCTGCCACGGGCCGTCACCACCTGTCAGATGTTGGGCGTCGACTCGGTCGGGGTCGGTGACGACACCGTCGCCCACGACTGGCTCTATTGGGGCTATCGAGCACGGGAATTGGCCGGCAACGTCAAGCTGATGTACGACGTGGTGACACACCGAAGCGTAGCCTACGAGGCACCCAGCGACGCCGTCCAACAGGCCTTGGCGACCCACTAACCCCACTAGCGGCGCGGAGTCGAGTCAGGCCAGCGAACCCATCGGATCCCACAACGGCAGCACGATCGGGGTCTTGTCAAGAGACGCCAGCAGGTCGGCCGGCAAGTCAGACTTGCGGACGGCCAACTCGAAGACATACTCGGCGAACCACGATTCGTTCATAGTGTCGAAGCCCTTGTCGGAGCGTTCGTCGCCCCACGAGTTCTCAACCCGGTAACGCCGGGGCGCGCCGTCCACCAGGTCGATGCCGGTGAACAGCATGGCATGCGTCATGGCCGATTCGCCCAGTTCCATGCGCTCGGCTTTCGTCATCGTCAGATCGACGTCGTAAACCGACTCGTAGTCGAACAGATTGGCGTCCCAGAAGCCGGTGGCGCGGTCGAACTGTGGCGCCACATCGCAACCGAACCAGCACACCCGTCCGTCTTGCAATGAGGTGGCGACAAGCGTTTTCAGCACATCGGCCGGGGCGTTAAGGTACGCGACCGGACGTCCGCCGACGACGTTGCCCAGGTGATCGACCGTCAACATGGAACCATATGGTGACGTGACACGCGGGTCGTTGACGACGCAGACATAACCGTCCAGATCCGTCTCGATGATGTGCTTGGCGAAATTGAGCGGAGTCATCTCGCCCTCGCGGTGGAAGTTCTTCGCCTTGTCGCGCCACTGCCACAAGAAACTAGTCGGCGGCGTGCCCAAATGGATGCTCAGCACGCGATAGACGTCCGACATGATGGCGACGCGCAGCGGCTGCGGGTCGTCGCCTTTGGCGATGGCCGCCCGCAAGTCACGTGTGCCGCGACGCAGCAACGCCTCAAGCGTGCCATTCATCGCCTTCGTGTTGGACGACGACTCTGTCTCGGGCATGGCGTATTGCGGCACGACGCCGTACTTGTCGATCAGCGACACGAACATGTCCCACTGGCCGCCGTCGCCCATCGTGTCGGACAGCAAGCGGGCGACGAGACGGTCGTCGAGTGGCTTGTCGGCAAGTTCGATCATCGAAGTCAGCAGCCAGTTGGCTTTCTCGAGTTTGTCGTAGAAGTGCAGATAGGCCTGCGAGAACTCGAACCATTCGAGGTCAAGTTCTTTGATGACGTGCTGCTTGAGGAAGTTCAGTCCCGCGAACAGCCAGCAACGACCCGATTTCTTCTGATTGGCAACCTTCCAGGTGTCCAGCTGGACACTCATGGACGTGTCGATAGACGTGACGACGGCGCGATCCAGCGCGATGTCGTTGATGGTCGTCTTGGTGACGGCATTCTGGGCGATGCGGGCGGCCTTGTCGGCCGCGAAAGCCGTGCCCCAGGCATCAAGTTGAGAGGTTTGCAAAGCGGTCTGTGTCGTCATGTCAGTATCCTTCACGTGGTCGGTGTGTGCGCCCCAGTCTACTCGGGGCGGGCGGTGGTGGACGCGGGCGTTGCGACATGGGCACACGCGGTAACCTTGGCATTGTCTTTTCCGGTTCGACCATGGAGGTTCCAATGCCAAAAGCCCGTCCCATCCTCGTGCTGAACTGCGGTTCCAGCTCCGTCAAGTACCAGATGATCGACGTCAGCACGGGCGACGTGCTGGCGAAAGGCTTGGCCGAGCGCATCGGGCAACCTGAAGGCGTGGTCACCCACACCGTCGAAGACCAGGATTTCACAGTGACGACGGCCCTGCCCGACCACGCCGCGACGCTTGGCGTCGTCGTCGACCTGTTCCACCAGCACGGCCCGGACATCGACGCGGCCATCGCTGTGGCCCACCGCATCGTCCACGGCGGCGAAAAGTTCCGCGCGCCGACTCTGATCAATGATGACGTCATCGCCGCCATTGACGAGGTTTCGCCGCTGGCGCCGCTTCACAACCCGCCCGCCATCCAGGGCATCAAGGCCGCCCAAGCGGTGCTGCCAAACGTCCCGCAGGTGGCAATTTTCGACACCGCTTTCTTCTCGACAATCCCAGCCGAGGCCTACACCTACGCGCTGCCGACGGACCTCGCTAGCAGCCTTGGCATCCGCAAATACGGCTTCCACGGCACGTCCCATGGTTACGTCAGCGCCAAAGTGGCGGACCTTCTCGGCACGCCCGGGCTGCGCCAGATCGTCTGCCACCTGGGCAACGGGTCGTCGGTGGCGGCTGTCAACGACGGTGTGGCCATCGAGAACTCGATGGGCTTCACGCCGCTGGCCGGGCTCGTCATGGGCACCCGGACGGGCGACCTCGACCCCAGCATCATCGCCTACATCTGCCAGCAGACGGGCAAATCGGTCGCCGACATCGACAACATGATGGGCAAACAGTCGGGGCTGCTGGGCATGACGGGCCACTCCGACATGCGCGACGTGACGGATGCCGCCGCTGCCGGCGACGAGCAGGCCAAGCTGACGCTCGACGTCTTCGCACACCGTCTGGTGATGTACATCGCCGGTTATCATGTGCTGCTCGGCGGCGCCCAGGCAATAACATTCACGGCCGGTATCGGCGAGAACGCGGCGGGTGTGCGGTCGATGATCTGCGCGCGCCTGGCCTGCCTGGGCGTCAAGCTCGACGAAGCGAAGAATGCCGAGCGCAGCAAAGATGCCCGCATCATCTCAACCCCCGACAGCGCCATCACTGTCCTGGTGGTGCCAACCAACGAGGAGCTGTCGATGGCCAACCAGACAGCCGCTCTGCTGGGCAACTAGAATTGACGTCCATGCGCGCATTGGTGACCGGTGGGTCTTCAGGTATAGGTCTGGCTTTCGCGCGCACGTTGGCCGAACATAGCGCCGACCTGGTGTTGGTCGCCCGCGACGCCGCCAAGCTTGACGACGTGGCCGCCCAATTGCGCGCCGGCTATGCGATTGACGTCGAAACGTTGGTGGCCGACTTGGCCGACGCAGCAGATGTCACGAAGGTGGCGGCCCGTATCGAGACCGACGACAAGCCATGCGACATAGTCATCAACAACGCCGGCATCGCGCTGCACGCGTCCCTTCTTGACGCCGACATGACACTTCAAGACACGGCCATGGCCATCATGGTGACGGCGGTGATGAAGCTGTCGAACGTGGCTGCCCGGGCGATGGTGCGCCGCGGCACACCCGGCCATATCATCAATGTGGCCAGCGCGTCGGCCTGGATTTATGTTGGCAACTATTCAGCCATCAAGGCCTGGGTGGTCGCGTACACGAAAGCCTTGGCCGTCGAGCTCAAGGGCAGCGGCGTCACGGCGACGGCGGTGTGCCCAGGCTGGGTGAAGACAGCCTTCCACGACCGGGCCGGCGTCGGTCGTCCCAAGCTGCCCGGGTTCATCTGGGTCGACGCGGATGTCGTCGCGGCCGAAGGGCTGACGGACACGCTGGCCGGTAAGACCGTCTGCGTGCCGAGCGCGAAGTGGCGCACCGCCATCTGGGTGGCCCAGCACGGGCCGGCGGCGATCGCCGAAAAGGTGTCGCAGAAGCTGGTGTCTTCGCGTCACTCCCCCAACCGCGTGAAAGGGGTCGAAGGTGCCGAGTAGCCGCTACACCAGCGCCATCAACCGGGGCTTCCGCTCCGGGGTACAGGTGTTGGCGCTGAAGCCATTCATCTGGAGCCTGGTACGCGTCGAGGTGCATGGCGCCGAGCATCTCGAGACCCTGCCGACCGATCAGGCCTTCATCCTGGTGTCGAACCACTGCTCGCACCTCGACACGCCGATTCTTTTCGGAGGCATGCCCCAACGGTTGTCCAGCCGTCTGGCGACGGGCGCCGCGGCCGATTTTTTCTTCAAACATTGGTATTCGGCGCTGTCACCCACGATTTTCTTCAACGCCTTCCCGGTGCAGCGTGCCAGCCAGGACACGACGACGGCCGACCGCCATCGCCGCGGGCTGGCCGGCCAATTGTTGGCCGAAGGCGTGCCCTTGCTGATATTCCCGGAAGGGACGCGCTCGAGGACCGGTGCGATGGGCACGTTCCACCCCGGTTCGGCGGCCCTGGCGATCTCGCACGTCGTACCGATCGTGCCAGCCGCCCTGGTGGGAACCTGGGCCGCCTGGCCCGCCAGCGCCCAACGCTGGAAGGGTGGACGCCCACCCGTGCATCTGGCTTTCGGTTCGCCGATGTGGCCACAAACCGGCGAGATGCCCAGCCCCTTCAGTGACCGCGTCCGCGCCGCCGTCACCCAACTGCACGACACCACAGCCGCCGCCTACGGCATGCCCACCCAGGCCGAGTTGCAAGCCCGCGCCGCAAATCTGCCGAACTGAAACCGATCATGAATGACGTTGAGACTGTCTATTACGAAACACCCAAGCGAATCGCCCCGCCGGAAGATGCCCGATGGTGGGTTGAGCGCACCGGCCGACGGTCATACCTTGGCCACAACGACCGGGGCGCCACCGTCCTGATGGCCGACTCGGACGACAACCTGCCGGGCTCTTTCACCCCTGGTGAGTTGCTGCGGCTCGCGCTGGCAGGTTGTGCAGGCATGACCTTCGACAATCTGGTCGCCCGTCACCTTGGTGACGACTTCCCCGCCACCGTCGCCGTCGACGCTACAGCCCATGCCACCGAAGACCGCTACGTGGGCTTCCAGGAGCGCGTCCTGCTGGACACTGTCGGCTTGGACGACGCGGCCCGTGGCCGCCTGGCCGACGCCATCGTCCGGGCCATCTCGCGCGGTTGCACAGTCGGGTTGACGCTCAAGAACGGCGCCCCCTTCGAGTTGCAGATTGAAGGATGACTCTCGCACAGGCATCGACGCCTTGACGCCGTGGCGTCTGCATCACCCCAGATGGCATGATTGTTATATGACACAACCGCAGCCGGGCTGGTATCCGGACCCCGCCGACGCCGAGCGCCAGCGCTATTGGGCGGGTGACGCCTGGACGGCTGAAACTCGGACGAGCACGGTTGCGTCCGCCGCTTTGCCGGACAAGGCGACGTCCACCGGCGTGACGCCAACAACCGATCCCTACGCCAGGTACGCCCAGCAGGGAATACCTGTGTACAAGGGCCCGACAACCCCGAATGTCGCGGCGGCGACCACCGGCCGCCTGTTGACGGAAGACGGCGTGCCAGTGGCGGGCTGGTGGTGGCGGGTGTTGGCTGCCCTGCTCGACGGCTTACTGCTCGGCGTCATCGCCATCCTTTACGCGCCGCTGATCCCAAACTTGTATTCCGGCATGATGGCTTGGTTCCAGGACGCCATGAACGCGGCCATGAATGGCGCGACGGCACTGCCCGCTTTCACCGATCCGTCCTATCACCTGGAAGGCGCGCTTCTGACCTTCATGCTGGTCGAACTGGCGGTGGCCTGCGTTTATGTGGCACTGATGCTCGGATTCGCGGGCGCGACGCTCGGCCAGATGGCCTGTGGCCTGCGGGTCGTGCCCGTCGATCATGGCACCGCCCCCCGCCGCCTGCCCGCGTACCCCATCGTGATGCGACTGGTGTTCTACACCTTAGTGCCGGAGGTGTTGAGCATGGCCGGCTACACAACACTCGCCATGGCCGGGATGCTTTCCATGATCGGCCTTTTGTACTCGCTCGTCAATGTCTTGTGGGGTGCTTGGGACCCCAAACGGCAATGCATCCATGACAAGATCGCACGCACGCAAGTCGTGCGGCCGGCCGGCTGATTCGAGAGAGCCTTGAATACAAACCTGGACGAACTGGCGCAGATCTGCGGCCTTCAAACCCAGTCGTGGGATTGGAAGGGCAACCCGATCCATGTCAGTGAACCCACAGTGGTGGCAGTCCTGGCGTCCATGGGTGTTGACGCGTCGTCGCCGGCAGCCATCGACGCAGCACTGGCCGAACGGCGCGACCGGGCGTGGCGTGCCGCCCTGCCGTCCGGAACCGTCATGCGACAAGGCCAAAAAGCTTGGGTCAACGCCCATGTGCCGGCTGGTTGGCAAGCCAGCCTGCGCGTCGACCTCGAAGACGGCGGCTGGCGTGAGGCTCGTCAGATCGACAACTGGAACGACGACCGCCTGCTCGACGGCCAATGGCTGGGCGAGGCGACGTTCGAATTGCCGGACGACCTGCCACTGGGCTACCACAAGATGGTGCTGACGTATGGCGAATCCGACGCGCCGCAGCAGGCTGAGGCATCGCTGGCCGTCACACCGTCATCGCTGAATCTGCCGACGAACCACCGCCTCTGGGGGTACGCCGTCCAGCTCTATTCTGTACGCTCGAACCGGTCTTGGGGCATCGGCGATTTCGACGACCTGGCCGCGCTAGCCACCTGGGCTGCCACCACCCAGCAAGCCGATTATGTGCTTATCAACCCGACGCATGCCGCCGAGCCCGAGCCGCCGATGGAACCGTCCCCCTACCTGCCGGCCACCAGACGCTACATCAACCCCGTCTACATCCGTCCAGAGGCGATACCGGAGTATGCCGGGGTCGTCGGTGCTGCTCGAACCCGTCTACTCGGGTTGCAAACCCGCGCCGTCAACCTGCCCCGCGATAGGGTCGACCGTGACGCCGCCTGGGCGCTCAAACGCCAGGCGTTGCGCATCGTCTTCGACGCCGGAATGCCGCCCGCACGCTTGATGTCACTTCAAGCCTGGCGGCGCAGTGAAGGGCGCGCCCTGCATGATTTCGCCCTTTGGACGCTGCTGTGCACCCAATATGGACGCGACTGGCACACCTGGCCCAAGCCGCTGCAGCGCCCCACCTCACCTGAATGCGACGCCTTCGCCGCCAGCCACACCCACGACCTGGCCTTCGTCGAATGGCAACAGTGGATTGCCCAGGCCCAGCTCAGCGATGCCCAGCGCGCGGCCAACGACGCCGGAATGCGGGCCGGTGTGATGTCAGATTTAGCCGTCGGAGCCAGCCCGAAAGGCGCCGACACCTGGATGATGGAGGGCGTGTACGCAGAAGACGCCGAGGTCGGCGCGCCGCCCGACGCCTACAACCAACTTGGCCAGCTTTGGGATCAACCGCCGTGGCGACCCGACAGGCTGGCGGATCTCGATTTCGTGCCATTCCGGCAGGTCGTGCAACACGCCCTGCGTCACGCCGGCGGGTTGCGAATCGACCACGTCATGGGCTTGTTCCGGCTGTGGTGGGTGCCACGCGGGCATCCGCCCAGCGAGGGCTGCTACGTGCGTTATGACCATGACGCGATGGTCGGCATCCTGGCGCTGGAGGCCCACCGGGCGGGGGCCATCGTCGTCGGCGAGGATCTCGGCACCGTCGAGCCTTGGGTGCGTGAATATCTGGCCGGCCGGGGAATACTCGGCACGTCGGTGCTGTGGTTCGAGTACGAAGGCGGCCAACCCGTCCCTCCGCAGGGCTGGCGAAGCGCCTGTCTGGCCTCGGTGACAACACACGATCTGCCACCGACGGCTGGTTTTCTGGCCCTCGACCATGTGAGGCTCCGCGACCAGCTCGGGCTGCTGACCGAACCGCTGGACGTCGAACTGGCGACCGCAGCCAACGAGCAGCGGTGGTGGCTGGACTATTTGCGCGCCGGTGGCTATATCGTCAACCCGATGGACGGCACCGATCTGGACGATGTCGAGGCCACCGTCTTGGCACTGCACCGGGCAATGGCGGCATCGCCGGCACGGCTGCTGTGCGCCTATCTGGTAGACGCTGTCGGCGACCACCGCACCCAGAACCAGCCCGGCACCACCAACGAGTATCCAAACTGGCGTGTACCGCTAAGCGGCCCTGACGGGCAACCGATTAGCCTGGAAGATGTGTTCGCCTCACCACGCCCCATGCGGCTGGCGGCGGTCATGAACGCGTGGCAGCACGTGCCGCTGCCGTGGAGTGACAAGGAAGTTTGCTGATGCCGCACGTCAAAGGACCGAAGCCCAACGAGCCATCACCGCGCACACGTATGACCAGCGGCGAGCGCCGCGAGCAGTTGATCGAAATAGCTCGCACGCTGTTCGCCGAAAACGGCGTCGACGCCACGTCGGTTGAAGAGATCGCGGCAGCGGCGGCCGTCTCGAAACCGATAGTTTATGAGCATTTCGGCAGCAAGGACGGGCTGTACGCCGTCATCGTCGACCGCGAGGCGCGAAGGCTGGACAACGCCATCTGCGAGGCGCTGAACACGCCGAATTCCCGCTACCGCGAAACCCTGGAGCGCGGCACACTGGCCCTGCTCGATTACATCGACGACTGCCCCGAAGGCTTCCGCATACTGTCGCGCGACTCCGGCACTAGCACATATGCGTCGATCTTGAGCGACGTGACGATCAACACCGAAGATATCTTGCGTACACAGTTGGCGCTGCACCGGTTCGACCCGGATCTGGCCCGCCCGTTGGCACAGGCGATCGTCGGTCTGGTGTCGATGGCCGGCCAGGCCTGGCTGGAGACCCGTCAGCCGGCCAAGGATGTGCTCGCCGCGCAACTGGTGAACCTGGCCTGGAACGGCTTGGCCCACCTGCAGCGTGACCCTGCACTACTCACCCGTTGAGCGCCGCGGCGATGGCCGCGAACTGTTCGATTGTGCAGGTTTCGCCGCGCGCCGTTTGCGGGACGCCGGCGGCTTCGAGTGCGTAAGCGACAGCTTCGGGGGCGGCCAGCGGAGCCAGGGCGCTGCGCAACATCTTGCGACGCTGGGCAAAAGCGGCGTCAACGACAGCGAACACCATGCGACGGCGGGCCCACATTTGCACGTGGCGGGCTTCGTCGCGCATCTCTGGATGACACTTGAAGCTCACCAAGCCCGACTCGACGTTGGGGACGGGCCAGAAGACACTGGCCGGCACGGTGCCGGCAAATTCGGCGTCGGCGAACCAGGCCAACTTGGCGCTGGGTACCCCGTAGACCTTCGAGCCGGGCTCGGCCGTCAGGCGGCGCGCTACCTCCAATTGCACCATGACAAGGCCGTCCGTCATCTGATAAAGACGCTGCAACAACGTCAGGACCACCGGGACAGCGACGTTGTAGGGCAGGTTGGCGACAAGCTTCGTCGGCTCCAGCCAGGT
>Ga0123357_10002329_pt1 | contig 21101 bp, 17 predicted proteins | sample TergutEmb28metaG_FD_89873 | JGI IMG/M metagenome (GOLD analysis project Ga0123357, IMG submission 89873) | Embiratermes neotenicus P4 segment gut microbial communities from Petit-Saut dam, French Guiana - Emb289 P4 | ecosystem: Host-associated > Arthropoda: Insects > Digestive system > Gut ... | reverse complement strand
TGTTCGGCGGCCGGGTTCATCAGCAGGAGGCGGGCCTGCATCTGCCTTGGTAAAATATTCCCGGTACTTGCGCCGCCTGCGTAGCTTGCGCCGCCGGCACTGTCTGCCAGCCGGCCGGAAATGCTGTCAAAGACGCCGGCGGGACAAAGCGCGACAATATCATCGCGGGAAGGCTTAACCCGCCGCATAAAATCCTGGAGGCTTTTGTATTCGCCGTGATTTTCCCTCTCGCTGATTAGACGCCTGGCGCCGGTTATTGACAGCCCTTTTATTGACATAAACCCTATAACAACACGGCGGCCTTCTCCGTAATATTTCCAGCGCGAAAGGTTAACGTCCGGGCCTTCCAGAATCAGCCCCATGCGGCGGCATTCAGAAATGTATGCGCCCGGCCGGTAAAAACCGCCCTGGTTGCTTATTACAGCCGCCATGAACTGCGCCGGGTAATGGACGCGCAGATAAGCGGACTGGAAAGAAACCATGGCGTAGCTGGCACTGTGCGGCTTGCAGAAACTATAACCGTCAAAACTAAGCATCATTTCCCAGATTTTTTTTATTGTTTCCTCATCCACAAGGTTATTACGGCAGCCTTCGAAAAATTGTTTTTCGTAAACCGCCAGTTTTGCGCTGCCAGCTTTTTTGGCGATAACCTTGCGCAGTTTGTCCGCGTCGGCCTCGCTAAAGCCCGCAAGCGCGGAAGCGGTTTTGGAAACATCTTCCTGGTAACAGAGAATGCCGTAGGTTTCGTCAAGTATTTTTTCCAGCCTGGGATGAAGGTGCTTCCACTTGCCGCCTTTTAATCTGCGGACATATTCATTGATGAACCTGTTGGCAGCGGGCCGGATCAGGCTTGAATGAATTACTATGTGTTCAAAATCGCCGCGTCCGGTTTTCTTCTGAAGCTGGCGCATGGCCGGGCTTTCAATGTAGAAAACCCCGATACTGTCTCCGCGGGCCAGAGCCTGCACTGTGGCCTCGTCTTCGGCCGGACGCCATGAATACGGATTGATAAAAACATTCTGTTCGCCCAAATTAATAAATGCGTCCCGGATTACGGCGAGGCTGCGGTTACCCAGCAGATCGATTTTTACAAAGCCTGCCGCTTCCGCGCCTTCTTTTTCCCAGGCCAACAGCGGGTAGCCTTCAAGTGATTTTTCGATGGGGGCAAGCCGGTTGATGGGCTGTGCCGTTATAACCAGGCCGCCGCAGTGCATACCAAGACCGCGCGGCAGGCCTTCGACACGGGCGGCGATTCGGTAAATTTCTTCCCATAAGTCCGGCGTGTCATGTCCGGCGTTATTTACGCCGCCGGCAGTATCCGGCTTTTCGCCCAGATCAAAAACTTTACGCTCAAGCGCCGATATCTGGGCATCGGAAAACCCGTAAGCCTTGGCAGTCTCCCGCAGCGCGGAACGCGGCCTAAAAAAATTATGATTGGCAACCCTGGCGCAATAGTCGGGCCCGAACTGTTTTATTACCAGTTTGATAAGTTCATCACGTTCGTCCCATGCAAAATCTACGTCAATGTCCGGCGGATCCGGACGGCTGGGATTGAGAAAACGTTCAAAATAAAGACTGTAGGTAATTGGGTCAACATTGGTTATTCCCAGCGAATACGAAACAATGGAAGCCGCTCCGGAACCGCGTCCGCAGGTCCGGTTAAGTCCGGGAATAAGGGCGCTCATGGGGTTTTCCGCCATTTTGACAATATCGTCCATACGGAGGAAGTAAGGGGAAAAACCTTTTTCTTCAATTATGCCAAGTTCGTATTCGATGCGTTCTGTTTCCATATCGCCAAGTTCGCCGTAACGGAGCTCCGCGCCATTGTAAACCCGCCGTCTCAGTTCGGCGCCGGGGTTTTCGCCGTAACCGGGAAAAATAAATCCGTTAAAAATTTCATCAAACCTGCAGGCTTCCGCAATTTCTTCAGTTCCTTTAAGCGCCAGGGGCCAGGATTTTAAACGATCGTGCAATTCCGCGGAATTTTTAAAAAAACCGTCTCCTGTTCCCAATGTCTCGGAAGGCGTTAAATTGCCGACAGTTTTATTAAGACCGATCGCGCGCAGTACACGATGGACTTCGCAATCGCTTTTGTCAAGAAAAACTGCCGTATCCAGAAACGCGGGCGGAACCGGCAGTTTACCGTGGATTCCCATTGCTGAAATATCATCGGGTGTAATTGCGGCATATATTTTTTTTACTTTGCCGGCAAGTTCATACAATATTTTGGAATCGCAGGAAGCCAGGACCAGGCCGCCGGAGTTTTCGCGCAGCAGGGGAACAGGGTTAAATTTTTTTACATCTTTTTTGCGCAGGGTAAGTATTTCGCAGATTCTGGCAAATCCGTCCCGGTTTTCGGCAAAACAATAAACAGCCGGACCAGTACTTTCTCCGGCGGTAAGGGCCGCGCCGATTACCGGCCGCATTTGTCTTTCTTTTGCTGCTTCGATAAATGTATGTACGCCGTAGAGGTTGTTAAAATCGCAGATTGAAACCGTTTTTGCGCCGTCTGCGGCTGCCCTGTCCAGGAGCTGCGCGGGCTTGCGAACCCCGTAAAGCAGGGAATACGCCGAACAAAGACCAAGTCTGGTTTTCATGACGGCGCGGGGAAAGGAAAATATTCCGGCAGCGGCGCTTTTATATCCAGACCGTCCGGCAGCAATCCGCAGGGTTCAATCGCAAGACGGTTTGCGTGAAGCAGCAGATGCTTAAGGCCCATTGTTTTACGCAGTTGTTTGTTCAGCGTAAAATCTCCGTATTTGTCATCTCCCAGTATGGGGTGGTTTATCAGCATTAAGTGGCGCCGTATCTGGTGCATGCGGCCTGTGCCCAGTTCCAGTTCAAGAAGCGAACCTGCCGGTAAAGCGGCCAAAAGACGGTAAGAAGTCTCGGTCTTTTTTATCCTGCCGCGCACTGTCAGATCAAACCTGATGGTGCCTTCTTCCGGCTTTGGGACACCGTTTACAGCGGCAATATATTGTTTGGTTACGGTTCTTTTTCCGTCTCCGCCGAACATTCCGGAAAAAATCGCGGCCGCTTCCCTGTTTTTGGCTATGAGGATTACTCCTGAAGTATCCCTGTCCAGGCGGTGAACAAGGAGCGGCCGGACTTTAAAAGATTCGGCCAAAATCGAGTCCAGCGATACGCCTATACCCTGCCCGCCCTGTACCGCCAATCCGGCTGGTTTGTCCAGGACCATGCAGTATTCGTTTTCAAAGAGCAGAGATATCTTTTTCATATCCAGCCGATGATTATAACATGAAACATACAAAAATTCTTCCCGTATTGGCCGTGATCCTGCTGCTGTTTCCCGGTGTCCTGGGAGCCGCTCAATATTATTCGGCAGCATGGGGTTTCTATATTGATTTACCGCCCGATTACAAATACAGCGAAGGGGACGGTGCAAGCAGATTTAATTATAAAACTTCCGGCGGCGCCTCGCTTGATATGGTCGTTTATCCCGCTAACGCCGCCTACAAATCGGTTAAGGATTTGGCCGCTGATGTAAAGCGAAGGATCAACAGCAGCGGTGATATAGATTATTTTGAATACGCAGACAAAGACGCGGCAATACTGGAACTTATTTTCCCGGATCCGACGAACGCCGCAAATACATTGTATGGCTGGGGTCTTGCTCTGCAGCTTGATTCCAAAGATACAGGCGGGGATTCTCCCCTTTTAATCGCCCTGGCCTACAGTCCGGTGCAAAGTCGGGATATACAGCTCCTGCATTTATCAGTCCTGGATTCAATCGCGCCGTCAGAGTCTGACCGTCTTATTCCGGGGCCTGTTTCCGAATACAGTTACCCCCGTACTAACGGAATCCGCGCTTCAGTCTATGGACTTGGCAAACAAGCCTGGTTTTACGCCGAAGACGCAGATGCAGGCCAGGCCTTAATTGACAGAGAGTTCAATGTTCTTACGCGGTATGCGGATACTGCGGTTTGGGAGGACGCCTGGAGCAGGTATTACAGAATGATCTACAGGGATTCATACGATCGTTTATCTGATGCGGCTTTGGTAATAGAAAAAGAACTAAGGACTCCCGGTATGAATGACCGTGATTTCGCGGTCAGGGTCCTTGAATGGGTCCAGCAATTTACCTATGAACGCGATTTTAACGGAAGTGATTTTACAAATCTGACAGCGGCGGTTATTGACGGACGGGGCGACTGCGACAGCCGCGCAATGCTATGGGCGCTTATACTTAACCATGCAGGCATAAAATCGGCCATTATGGTTTCCAGGGAATACAGCCACGCGATGGGACTTGCCGATCTGGAAGGAAGCGGAGCCCGTTTCGATTTTGCCGGCATCCAATGGCTTACAGCGGAGACTACAGCGCAGGTTTCCCTGGGCCTTATCGGCTCGGACATTAGTGATCCTCAGTATTGGCTTGGAATTCTGCTGCAATAGTTAATGCCTGACAAGCAGATGTTAATGCTTGGTAAGCAAAGATTAATGTTTGGTAAGCAGAGTGTAAATTTCAGCCTGGGTTTTAGCTGCGAGCAGGGAGTGAAAAAGCTCGCGGTTTTTGAGCAATGTACTAAAATATGACAGCGTTTTTAAGTAATAGGCATGCAGGTTGCCGGCTGCGGCAATCATTATCAGAAGCCGCACCGGTTCATCGTCAAGAGCGGTAAAATCTGCGATATCAACATTGCTGATTCCAACCGAAACAACCAGATCCGTTACAGACGACAGTCTGACATGCGGGATCGCGATCCCAAGCCCTATGGCGGTAGTCATAAGTTCTTCCCGCTTGAGGATTTCAGTCTTAAGCTCCTGGGGATTTTTTATTTGCGGCGCTTTGGATAAATTATCGGCAAGGGCCATTAACGCGTCATTTTTTAACCTGTGATTGAGAAACATTATCCTGTCTGCGGAAATTATTGTCTCCGGATTGATTTCCTGGGATCTGGGAGGATACCTGTTGCCTGACAAACGGTCATTAACCCAGCTTTCGATTTCAGATTTTTTAAAGCGCCAGACTGTACCGATCTTGCCGGACGGAATTTCACCCTTTTGGGCCCAATCATAAACAGTGCGTTCCGATACACGCAGGTATTTGGCAACTTCATCTATTGTCAGGATAGAATCGTCAATCATTGTCTTATTTTAGCACTAAACTGCAGAATAAGTCAAGCCTTTCCAAGATCGTGCAATGAATCAAACGGAATTAACTCGCCTATGGTGGTATCTACGCGTTCCGGGGTCCGCCCGCCGAACCTGACATTGGCCTGCAGCGGCATAAACTCACTTAATACCTGTCTGCAGGCGCCGCAGGGACCAACCGGAACTGCGGAATCCGGGGTTGCAATTGCAAGCGCCTTAAAAGATCTGCATCCTTCGCTGACCGCTTTTGTGACAGCCGTCCTTTCGGCGCAGATGGTAAGGCCGTAGGAACGGTTTTCTACATTGCAGCCTGTGTAAACTTTATTGTCATCGCCGAGTAATGCGGCGCCGACCCTGAAGTGCGAATACGGTACATAAGCCGCCTGTGCGGCTATCTGCGCTTTTTGGTACAATACTTCCATGTCAATGTTGTTCATTCTGAATTCCTTGCAAAATACCCGTTAAAAATCTGTATTTTTATTGTAAAAAGTAAAATTATCATTTATTATAAAACAAATCCAAAACTATACAACAGGAGAAAAAATGGCAAAGACAAGAAAAAAACATTGGCTTTTCCCCGCTATCCTCCTGTTTGTTGTTTATTTTTTTATAGCCGCGCAGCCGATTCCAAAAGAAAATATTTTACTGCCCCGCTGGCTGGTCTCCCTTGATTCCGGTTACCCCATCGGCCTCGGTAATCACCGGCAAGCCGGCGCAGTTATACCGTTCAAACTGGGAAATCGTTTTGGTTATGTCGATGACAGCGGCAGGTTCATGCTGAACAGAATTCAGCAGAAGGCCTGCCTGTCGTTTTCGCCTTACTGCTGGGCAGAATATGACGCCGTACCGTCCGATATTGAAGTTTTTGATCCAAACGGCTGGCCGCTGATGATAATTAATAAACCTGCAGGTTATCCGTTTTTCCTGGATAATCATATTTATTTGGAAGGCAACGAACAGAACTCGATAAGCCGTCTGGATGAAAAGGGCGGCACATCCTGGACTTACGATTTCCCTGCGCCGCTGACCTGTGTTGACGCTGCTTCCGGTTATGTAATTACAGGTTCCCTTGACGGAGCTGTCGAGCTGCTCAATGATGACGGTCAATCGGTGTTTTCGTTCGAACCGGGCGGATCGAGGCTTGCGGTAATTCTGGGCTGCGCGATTTCAAAAGACAAATCCAAAATCGCCGTAATATCGGGAATAGATAAACAAAGATTCCTTTTTATGGAGCAGTCCGGAGACACATACAGGGTGGTTTATCACGAATTTCTGGATACCGGATTCAGGCGGGCGGTTCATATTTGTTTTATTGACAACGATACCAAAATCGCCTATGAGCGCGAAGGCGGAATAGGCATTTACGATATAGCATCGCGGACATCCGTAAATGCGTCCCTGGAAGGCGAAATAATTACCATGGGATGTACAGAAAATAATTATTTATTTGCGGTTACCGGAACCGCCAGCAATCAAAAAAGATTATACGGAATCAGGATGCCCGGTGTTGTTGTACTGGACGCCCCGTTCAGAAGTGATAATACATTTTTGTGCGGCAAAGGCCCGGTTATTTATGTCGGCGGGGATAAAAGCATTATCTCTTTTGAATTGGATAAAAAATAATGAAGTTTGTTATTTGCGCGTTTTTTCTTGCGGCAGCAGTCCTGGGTCTGGTATATCCAATGGATTGGCCTCTGGCAAACGGATTGGTCAGCAAAAACTTTGGTTATAATGACAATGGCCGGCCTGTACTGGGTATAAATTTTGCGGCAAATGGTCAGGTAAAACCGGCCGAACAGGGAGAACTGCTATTCAGCAGCGCCGGCACTGCGTCCAGCCTGCCGGGAGTACTGGGTTCCTGGGTTGCGCTGGATCACGGCGGGGGGATCATCGGTATCTACGGCCGTATGGCGCCGGACAATACAGAAGTTCCCGTCCTTGCCGAAAAATCTGACATTCTGGGGCAATCGGGCATTTCAGGCTGGTCCGGGGAACAGGGAGTTTATTTTTCCCTGTTTGACCGCAAGGAAAGGCGCTGGATTAACCCATCAATTTTAATAAATCCCCTGCCCGATTCCGGACTGCCTGTAATTCAGTCTGTAAAATTAAAGGACAGCGGCGGCAGCCTGATAAACCTGGGGCAGACAAAAACGATCAGCCAGGGCCGTTATACAGTCCTGGTTGAAGCTGCTGTCCAGACAAGAAACCGCAGTCTTCTTGCGCCTTTTAGGATTACCTGTTCCGTAAACGGCGCCGAAATCGGGAGGCTGGGTTTTGATGCATACTCGGCCCGCAGCGGAACGCTAATGGCTTACAGAAACGGCCTGGTTCCTGTTAGCCAGGTTTATTCATCATTGTCTGCTTTTGAGCTGGGCGATGCCGGATTTCCGCGCGGCCAGACAACAATGGAAATTATTGTCCAGGATGCCGCGGGCAATTCGCGTAATTTAATTTACCGCTTTGCTGCGGAATAATTTCTGCTGCGGAATGATTTTATCCCAGAAGCGTTATTAATTCTTCTACAGTTTGCGCTGCGTCGCCCAGCATCAATATTGTATTGGGATTTTTATACAGTGAATTTTCTACTCCCGAATAACCCGGCTTAAGATCAAAATTGCATATGATGACGTGTTTGGCCCTGTCCGCCCGCAATACGGGCATTCCGTAAATCGGCGTTCCTTTCGCATTCCGGGCGGCCGGATTTACCACATCATTGGCGCCGATAATAATCGCAATATCGCAATCGGCAAATTCAGGATTGATTTCATCCATTTCCCGGAGTTTTTCGTAAGGTACATCCGCCTCCGCAAGCAGTACATTCATATGACCCGGCATCCGTCCGGCTACAGGATGAATGGCAAAATCCACATTGACATTTTTTGTTTCCAGTTTATCCGCCAGCCTTTTAACCGCCATCTGGGCCTGAGCCAAAGCCATGCCATAACCCGGAATAATAATTACCCGTTTTGCCTGGTTTAGAATTTCGGCCGGATTTAACTGCGCTGTATTGGCGGATTCGTGGATGGACGTGTCAGCGGAGGTATCGATGGACATGCCGATAGATGTTTCGACGGGCACGTCATTTGCGGCTGTGTCATTTGCAGCCGCTGCAGATACCGCTGACATTGCTGACATTGCTGACACCGCTGACACCGCCGGCCTGCCATTAACCGTAGTCCGGCCCAGGACAATGTCGGCCAGGCTGCGGTTCATTGCGCGGCACATGATTTGGGTAAGGAGCAGGCCGGATGCGCCCACGATACCGCCGGCGGCAACGAGAAGCGGATCGCCGATGGCCATTCCGGCAGCAGAACCGGCTACACCGGAGAGTGAATTTAATAGCGAAATCGTAATGGGCATATCCGCTCCGCCGATGCGGACGGCAAAGGCTATACCGAATAATCCTGATACAGCAGCGCAGATTATTACGACCGCAAGACTGTTAAAACCGGTGTACATGGCCAGCCACGAAAAAACCAGTGACAGTACCATCAGAGCTGTGGTAATTAACTGGTGCGCCTTCCAGACAACAGGTTTTTGTTTTAATATTCCCGCCAGTTTACCTGCCGCTATCAAACTGCCTGTAAGAGTGCTCATACCGACAGTAATTGCCAGGCCGCAGGTTATCCTTACAAAGGGATCGGTCTCCGCTGCGCCAAGCAGGGTAACGGCGCCGACCAGAGCCGACGCTGCACCGCCAAAACCGTTCAGCATGGCTATGGACTGCGGCATGGTGATCATTTTGATTTTTTTTGCCCAGAAAAATGAGAATATTATACCGGCAGCCAGGGGAATAATTATTAAATAAAGGTAAATATTCAGAATATTAAAACGCAGCAGTGTAAGCAGTACAGCAGCCGCTACGCATAAAGCGCTTAACCTGTTTCCCATGGCCGCGGTCCTGACTTTACCCATCAGGGCTATGCCGGCAAGAATCCCTATCGCAAGCAAGCCGCCTGCCGCCAGATAAAAAGAATTGCCGATCATTGAGCATCCGTTCCGGTTTGCCCTGATCCGCCGCCGGATTTTCCGCCGAACATATCAAGCATACGGTTTGTTACAAGGAAACCGGCCGCGACATTGATAACGGCCAGTAATATCGCCAGAACCGCAAGGATTTTATTTCCGGTATGACCCATTGCAGCCATGATGGCGCCGATTACTGTAATTCCGGAGATGGCGTTTGTACCGGACATAAGCGGTGTATGCAAAAGGCTTGGTATGTTCTTAATCAATTTGTATCCGATCAATGACGAAACAACAAAAACAGCAAGGAGAATCAGATGGTTCATAAACCCATAGCCTCCAGAGCGCCGGAATGAACGACCTTGCCGTCAATGGAAGTCAGAACGGAAGCAACAATTTCGTCATTGCGATCCAGGTTAATATTGCCGTCTTTTGCAAGATATTTTACAAGGTTATAAATGTTGTACGCGAACATCCAGGCGGAACTTGCCGGTATCAGGCCGGGAATGTTTTTAATGCCGTTAATGGTAATTCCGTGTTTAACACAGACCTCGCCCGGCGAAGTAATGGCGCAGTTGCCGCCCTGGTCAATTGATATATCGACAATTACAGATCCGGGAGTCATTGACCTGACTATATCTTCTGTAACCAGAACCGGAGCTTTTTTACCGGGCACAAGGGCGCCGCAAAAAACAATATCCATCTGCGGAATAACTGCGGCAAGAGCTTCCTGTTCCTTAACCAGCCATTCCTGCGGCAGTACGGCTGCGTAACCGCCCTTTCCTGCAGCAAACTCCGCCGGTACATCTACAGGAACGGGTTTGGCGCCAACGCTTTTTGCCTGCTCAGCAGCGTCCGGCCGGATATCGGCCGCGTAAACAACAGCGCCCGCGCGTTTGGCTGTGGCAATGGCCTGCAGGCCGCTGACACCGGTCCCGATCACCAGAACGTTGCAGGGCTTTATGGCTCCGGCAGCGCAAAAAATCTGGGGTACAAATTTTTTAAGATCATTCATCGCCATGATCATGCCTTTATAGCCGGCGCAGGTGCTCATTGAGGTAAGGGCGTCCATGCTCTGGGCCCGTGTAATACGGGGAATACTGTCCAGGGTAAGGCCTGTCACTCCTTTTACGGCAAGATTCCTGATCATTTCATGATTGGCCGGAGAAGCCGGGTGGAGAAAAGTAATAAGGAATTGGCCCTTGTGCATCATGTCAACTTCGTGGCGGTTTTTGGTCCGGTTGAACTGCGGTTCTTTTACCTTAAGTATGACTTCTGCTTTGGAATAAATTTCTTCAGCATCGTCAACAACAATGGCTCCCGCCGCTGTATAACGTTCGTCGGAGAAAAAAGCGCCTGTACCCGCGCCGCTCTCGACCAGTACCTTTGCGCCGTCTTTTATCAGCAGGCTTACCGTTTCCGGTATCGCAGAAACACGTCTTTCTCCCTGCATAATTTCTTTTGGTATTCCAATAATCATATAACCCCCCGTTACATATAAAATTAATGGGTTATATAAAAAATTACCAATGAAAATTATCGTTTAAAAATTACCAGCAGCAATAACCGCCGTCAATTATTAAATCAGAACCGGTCATATAATCGGAAGCCGGCGATGCCAGATAAACAGCCGCGCCCTGCAGGTCTTCCACATTGGCCATTCTGCCAAGCGGAATTTTTTCTATCCATTTTGGAACCATGGTTTTTCCTTCCGGAGTTTCCAGCAGGTTATCCAGGAGGGCTGTTTTTGTATATCCGGGAGAAATGCTGTTGACCATAATATTTTTGGGCGCCCATTCAGCGGCCAGGCTCCGCGTTAAGTGAAGCACTCCTGACTTGGATGAATTGTAGGCGGCCTGGTTCTGTGGCGTATTGACGATGTGGGCGGACATGGAAGCGGTGTTGATTATTTTACCGTAGCCTTTTTGGGCCATTTGCGCTGCCTCGGTGCGGCAGCATAAAAAAACCGCGTCCAGGTTTAGGCTTAGGATCCTGCGCCATTCGGCAAAATCCTGGACGATTGCGTCCCGCCAGACACCCATGCCCGCGTTGTTAAAGGCAATGGTAAGGAAGCCCCATTTATCGGCAACGGCCTTGACCATTCTTTTTACATCATCTTCGGCGGTAACATCGGCCTTGACAGCGATCGCGTCCACGCCTTTTTTTACCAGATTATGCGCGACGGTTTCTGCAAGAGATATATTGATATCGGCAATTGCGACATTTGCACCGGCCTCTGCCAGCGCAATACAGAAAGCTTCGCCTATGCCCTGTGCGCCTCCGGTTACCAGGGCGGTTTTACCATTCAGCTTAAACCTGTCAAGAATGTTCATACATGATCCTCCGTTAATTGTATTCGTTAAATGTACTTATGCAGATTCTCGTACTTTACATCATAGGTTCCATTATCCGGGAAACCCGGCGCATTGGAAAGGGAGTTATTGTCCCAGCCTGCCGCCATCATTGCTGCCGCCAGCAGCAGGCCGCCGTTCCCCGGCAGGTATAACGGCAAATCCTGTCTGTCCACCTGGGCATTATGGCCGTTGGGCAGATAAGTATTTTTGGGGCTGTCCATCAGCAGGAAACGCACAGCGTCTGCAGTTCGTCCCAGCCTGGCCGCGGTCATGGCCATCATCGGGAAATCCCATCCCCAGCACGAATCCAAATCCCATTTTGACAGCACCGTATCCAATGTATCGTTCATTATTTTTTTACTGATGTTTTCTCCGGGTAAAAGTCCAAGCATGCCAAGCATCGAAGGATGGTCGGTATTAAAAGGATTTTTTGTAAACGTATCCGGACAATTTTGATGAGCCAGGAATACTCCGTTATAAACAGCGGGAGCCGCCAGTTTTGCGGCTGCGTTTTCAAAATCCGGTCTTTGCCGCATACCCAGCCTCTCCAGCCACGCATTTGCGGTTCTTAGACCCCAGCGGAAATACTCTACTTCGTAACCGGGATTAAGGACTGTCCGCGGATCAAATCTCTCCTGGGCGGGAATCAGCGGCGGGCCAAGGACATAACTGTTACCGTCCCAATGCATAAACGCGATCATGAACTCCGCGCTTTGCAAAACTATGTCAAGGTATTCTTCCAGAAACTGCCTGCTGCTGTTCTGCCTATAACATAACTCGGCAAGCAAAATCGGATGCGGCTGCTGCCAGACAAGCTGAAGGGCGATCGGCGAAGGGCTGTTGTCTCCGGCAGGCCCGCACATCTTGGGCCAGCGCGCGCCGGTGTAACCCTGGGAAGCGGCGATTTCTTTGGCCCTGCCAAAGATCTTTTTGTACCAGGCAAGACTTTTTTCCAGTTCCTTAACACGGTTCCACAGCGGGAAATGCGCGCTGTGCCAGTAATGCATTTCAAGGTGAAACTTCCCGTACCAGCTGTTGCAGGTCAAACCGGTTTCCGCGGGAGGGAAGCTGCCGCGGCTCTGGATCGCGGTAAGGTACTGCGACAATACAATGCGGCGCTCAAGCTCTCCGGCGTCCGCGGCCGTACAAGCGCTTAAATCAATGGCGCCGCCTTCTGCCCAATAATTTTCCCAAAATGCCGCGGTTGTTTGTTTGGCCTTATCGTAAAAACCATCAGCGCTGAAATCACCGGTCTCAATATTACCGGTTAACTGGCAGCCTTCGCGGATAAACCTAAAAACAATGGTCATGCGATCACTATTGCCGCCAAAAATAAATTTATGTTCGGACAAAGATTCAAACAAAGTACCTTCGCTCATTAAAACCTGTACAACATAATTGGCATCATCCATTTGACGGTTAATATTCAGTATTGACTGCGAAATTTTTTCCGGCCAGCTAGTATGGTTTGACGGTTTGGAAAAATCACTGCCGTTTTTTAAATGCGAGCCGTAGGGAAACAAGAGCCTTAGCCGCAGTTTTTGATTCTTAACCAGAGCAGATGTCAGCCGGAGGCAGATTGTATCCTGTTCAGAATGTACAAAAGTCTGGACCGCGACTTTTTGGCCCCAAAGGGTAAATGTTGAATCCAGACACCCGCTCCACATGTCAAGGTTCTGGTTTATATCCGCGCAATCACCGAGAGCGGAGTCCGGTAAATCCAGGCCTATAATACCCAGATTAAAACGGTGCGGATTTTGCCTTAATGAATCGTAAAGATCTTCCTGTCCTTTGCCGTCAACAGCGTAACCCACTTCCCTGCCCCAGGTATCAAAGGGCGTGAGCCGCAGTTTTGAAAGATCCGCGTCTGAACCGGGATACGAATGCCAGCTCCATTCCGACATGGTACAGAGCGGAAAGTATGAATATTCCCGGAAAAAAGTCTGGAGTCCGGTAAAGTCGGCCGTATAACAAAATCTGCCGTTCCCTACAGATAACGGAGCGTTAAGCTCCGGTTTGACATAATGGGGATTATGGCGGTTTATCAGATTATATCTGTTAATTTTATTGGCATTCATGTTGTTTATGATACGCTTAACTAAAAAATTATGTCAATTATTACATTTATTGGTACCAATAAATGTAATCTAGATCCATTTATTGGTTGCAAAAAATGTATAATCAGTATATATTATGATTTATGGAGGTAATAAAAAATGAAAAGATATATGCTTGAAAATTTAAAATATAGGAAAAATTCCCATGCACACAAGCCTCTGTTGTTATATGGAGCACGTCAGGTCGGTAAAACATGGCTGGTCCGTGAATTTGCCAAATCTGAATATAACGATTTGATAGAGCTAAATTTTTTAACAGATAAATCATTAAACACAATTTTCAATGAAAATATAACTCCGCAGCATATTATCCGGCAGCTGGAATTACGGTTTAATAAAAAAATTGACCCGGAGCAAACTCTTTTGTTTTTTGATGAAATTCAGGAATCACAGCGCGCAATGGATTCATTAAAATCATTCAATGACAAAGGTACAGGAAATAATATAATTGCCGCGGGAAGTTTTTTAGGTATCATGACCGGACGCAGACCGGTCGGCCAGACAGACCAGCTTACATTATTTCCAATGTCATTTACTGAATTTTTGGAAGCGCAGGACCGGGAACTACTCGCTGAAGCCATACGCCAATGTGATATCCCGGCATTAACGGGAGTAAACGATTTACTGGAATCGTTATTAAAACAATATTATTATACAGGCGGAATGCCTGCTGCAGTTGGAGAATTTGTTAAATCCGGTGATTTAAGGAAAGTACGTGAAATTCAAAATGAATTAATAAATGCTTTCAAGGGAGACTTTTCAAAGCATTTAAACGATTCCCGTACAGAGCCAAAAATAAGAATGCTTTGGGATTCCATACCCCTGCATATGTTTAAGGAAAATAAAAAATTTCTTTATAAAAACATAAAAAGCGGCGGCCGTGCAGCGGAATTTGAAAATGCCATGCAATGGTTAACAGATACAGGACTGATTTATAAAATTAATAAGGTTGAAACTCCTAAAATCCCCCTTAGAATGCATTTTAGGGAAAATTATTTTAAACTATATATGATTGATATAGGGCTCTTTGGAGCACAGGCGGAGATAAACCCTGCTGATATTTTATCTGCAAATACTGACCTGATTGATGATATGAACGGCGCTCTTGCTGAACAATTTGTATGCCAGGAATTAAAGGCGGCTGAAATAAGCCCTGTTTTTTATTGGGGCCGGGAAAGCAGTACTGCCGAGATTGACTTTTTAACTCAAATAAATGGTGAGATAATTCCGGTCGAAGTCAAGTCCGCCAAACATACTAAATCACAGTCACTTAAAGTATATGTCCAGGAATATGAACCGGCATATGCAGTAAGAACTTCATTAAAAAATTTCGGAACGGCAAATATTCAGCATAGGACTAAATTATTATCTATACCTTTATTTTTAATTTCACAGTTACCGCATATACAAACCATGAATTATATAAGTTGACTTGCCGCATAAGCGGATCAATAATTATTAATAAGGAGTACACATGAAACCCTACGCTATTTATCCTTCGGAAAAAAAAAGTTTTAACGACCGCGCCAGCGGGGTAAAAGTATGGCAGCTTACAGATTATAAGGGCCACAGCGAACATTCTTACTTTACGGATGACGGGTGGTACGATAATGATACCAGAATGCTTTTTGTCTCTGACAGGGAGAACGCCAGAAACCTTTTTAGCATCGAAATTTCAAGCGGAGAAATTAGCCGGCTTACAGACATGAAACCGGGATCGCAGAGTTTAAAATGTCCAATGCATGTAAACCATTTGCTTAATGAGGCCTATTATAATTATAACGGCTGTGTTTACGCGGTAAATCTTTCGACCCTGGAAACAAGGCCCATTTATATTGTCCCCAAAGGTTTCAACTTCGGCGGGGCCCGCCCTACAGGCGACGGCAAATACGTGGTAGCCGGTTTGTCCCAGGATCTGTCTGCAAGCATAAAAGCCAACCTGTCGGCCGGTTATATCGGCTTTAGGGAGATATTCGCCGCAAAACCTGACTGCCGCATTATAAGAATTAAACTGGACGACAACAGTGTTGAAACGGTCTGGCAGGAAAACTGCTGGGTAGGCCACGTAAACCCGTCGCCGGTAATCGGTAACCTGATTACCTTCTGCCACGAAGGCCCCTGGGAACTGGTTGATCACAGAATATGGCTGCTTGATTTGGACACAGGCAAGGCGGTCAAGTTCCGGGAACGCCGGGTTGATAAAGAAATGATCGGCCACGAATACTGGTTCACCGACGGCCAGCATATCGGCTACCAGGTGCACAAGCCGGAAGACCCGTCCCTGCAGATGGATGAATCTGCCCGCAAAAACCAAATTTCATTTTTTGGGTTTGCCCGTTATGACGGCACAGGCGAAAAGGAAGCGCCGGCTGTGCGCGTACCCGGCCCGGACCACGTACATTCGGTTGATTTCAATTTTGTGGTAAGCGACACCGGCAAAACAATCAAGGGATATAAGTACAACGGTAAAACCTTTGATGGTCCGCGCATTATTACCATGCACGACGGCAGCTTTGACTGGGGCGCCCACCACCCGCATCCGGGCATTACAAGGGACGGTAAGAACGTGGTATACAACAGTACGGCTTCCGGTTATTGCAACATTTACATGACCGCAATTCCGCAGGATTTTGCTTCATTGCCGTTATTGGAGATAAAATAATGACACCGGAAAAAAAGACCGCGCTGGACTATGCTGCCATGGGCGCAGATACTTTGATTCGCAAGTTTACCGTAAATGAACTCCCGCCAAAAAACCGTTTCCATTACCACCAGGGAGTTTTTCTCTCCGGAATGGAAAGGGTTTACTTTCTTACAGAAAATAAAAAATACATCAATTACATTAAAGACTGGATGGACTACTACATCGACGAAAACGGTAAAATCCGTTTTGACGAACATGAGCGCCAGTTTGACGATATGCAGCCCGCCATCATGCTTTTTAATCTCTATAAAACAACCGGGGACCAGCGCTATAAAAAAGTGCTGGACAGTTTTGCGCCCATGGTGGAAATGTGGCCCAAAAACGCGCAGGGAGGTTTTTGGCACAAATATGACAGGCCCAACCAGATGTGGCTGGATCTTTTGTACATGATAGGCCCCTACAGCGTTATGTACGCGCATTATTTTAACCGGCCGTATTTATTTGAAACAATTTACCGGCAAATGAACTTAATGCGTGTCAACATGACCGATCCCAAAACCGGCCTTCTCTGCCACGCCTGGGACGATTCCAGAATGATCGAATGGTGCGATAAAAACACCGGCCTTTCGCAGGAATTTTGGGGTAGGGCAATCGGCTGGTACGCGGTTGCCATCCAGGACATTCTGGATTATCTGCCCGCAGACCATTGCCGCCGCGGTGAATTCATAAGCGCGGGCATCGATATTATTAATGCGCTTATCCGTTTCCAGGATGAAGAAACCGGGCTCTGGTACCAGGTAGTGGATAAGGGCGATCGCCAGGGTAACTGGCTGGAGACTTCCTGTTCCTGTCTTTACACCTACGCCATTGCCAAGGCAATCAAGAACGGCTTCCTCCATAAATCCTACGCAAAATACATTCACCTCGCGTATGACGGGATCATCAAATCACTTTCTTTTGAGGGCGATAACCTAATTGTTTCAAATATCTGCGTGGGCACAGGGGTCGGAAACCTGGAATTTTATTTTAAGAGACCGACGGTTTAGAATGATTTACACGGAATGGGCGCCTTCCTCCTGATGTGCACCGAGTATTACGATACCTGTAACAAAATGGGATTGTAGATGAATTTAAAAACAGCAGCCGCGCGCATAAAGCGTTACCGTAATTTGTATCTGCTGTTTCTTCCCGTACTCGTCTGGTACATCATGTTCCGCTACGTGCCGATGTACGGCATTATCATCGCATTTAAAAACTACAATGTGTTTACCGGAATCGGCGACAGTCCATGGGTCGGCCTTCTATACTTTAAACAGTTTTTTGAATCGGTATTTTTCTGGCGGCTGCTGCGCAATACTTTCCTGATAAGCCTTTACGGCCTGTGTTTTGGATTTCCTGCGCCCATAATTTTGGCCCTGCTTTTTAATGAATTAAAAGACGGCATGTTCAAAAGGACAACACAGACCATCAGTTACCTGCCCCATTTTATTTCCACCGTAATAATCGTATCAATGTTTGTGGAATTCCTCTCTCCTTCAAGGGGCCTTATCAACAATTTTTTGGCCGCTCTTGGAAGAGAAAGAATTTATTTCCTTGGAGATCCCAAATACTTTAGGACGATCTACACGGTGATGAACATCTGGCGCAGCATCGGCTGGGGAACAATCATTTACCTTGCGGCATTGACAGGCATCAACCCCGAACTCTACGAAGCGGCCATTATTGACGGATGCAGCAGGATGCGCCAGACCATCCACGTTACCCTTCCCGGAATTGCGAACACCATCGTCATTATGCTGATCTTCCGTATCGGCGATTTGTTATCGGTAGGTTCGGAATCAATAATACTGATGTATAATCCGGCGATTTACGAAACATCTGATGTTATTTCAACTTACGTATACCGCCGCGGACTTGTAGAGGCCCAGTACAGTTTCGGCGCCGCTGTCGGACTGTTCGACGCGGTAATCGGGCTGGCCCTTATCGGGATAGCCAACACACTGGCAAAGCGTTACTCCGAGACGAGTCTGTGGTAACAAAGCCATGAAGAAAAAGGCTGGCCGGCTGGTATTCGAATGTTTCAATTTCAGTATTATGATCATTATTTCTGTATTGATGCTTTACCCGTTTCTTTTTGTATTGGCAGCGTCCTTTTCATCAGGGAGCGAAGTTTCGCGGGGTATGGTCGGTATTATTCCCAAAGGATTTAATGTTGACTCGTACAGGGCGGTTTTTCAGTATAAATACATTTGGGAAGGTTACCGCAATACACTGCTGTATACGACTGCAGGAACCTCGATAAACCTTGCCTTTACCATGGCAGGCGCTTATCCGCTGTCGCGGAAGCAATTTTACGGCCGGGGTGTTTTTACTTTTATTATCGCGGTAACCATGTTTTTTTCCGGCGGCCTTATTCCTACCTACCTTGTAATGAAGTCCTACAAACTTCTGAATACTTTTTGGGTCATGGTAATACCGGGCGCAATCAATACCTGGAACATGATCATCATGCGGACTTTTTTTCAGAATATCCCCAACGAACTGGAAGAGGCCGCGGTTATTGACGGCTGCTCGGATATCGGAGTCCTGTTCAGGGTGATCCTGCCCCTGTCAACCGCTTCGATTATGACAATAGGAATGTTCTACGCTGTGGGGCACTGGAACTCCTGGTTCAACGCTTTTATTTACCTGCGGGATCAGTCCAGGTATCCCATACAGCTCTGGCTAAGACTGATAGTTCTGCAGAACCAGATAAACGACATAACGCTTATTGCCAGCCAGGGTGCGGTTGATCAATCCGCGGAAAGATTGGTCTCGGATACCATAAAATACGCTGTTATAATTGTAGCCGCGGCTCCCATATTATGCGTGTACCCGTTTATTCAGAAATATTTTGTAAAGGGAACAATGATTGGTTCGGTAAAAGGTTAACAGTAAAAGGTTGAAAAGACATTCTTTTGCCTTTATATTATTAATATAATAACGGAGGTTGTTTGATGAAGGTTAATCGTAATCGTTGGTTTTTATTAATTGCCGCGGCGGCAACATTTACGCTGCTGGTATCCTGCAGCGGGAAGTCAGGCGCGGGAAACGTCAGCGCTTCAAAATTGCTGGATCCCAAAACTCCTGTCACCATCAAATACTGGTATCCTCTTAACGCCGGAAACAATACCGAAGCTGATTTGCACGGACCGGGGCTGGACAAGCTTTATGAGGCAACCGGCGTAACCATAGACTTTATAGCAATACCCGCGGCCGGCACCGAGGAACAGTACAATCTGCTTATGGCTTCCGGTGATATTCCCGATGTGGTTGCATATAATGTCAGGGGCCTTAAACAATACAACAAAGCCTTTATTCCGGTTGACACTTACATCAAGGGCAACCCGGGCAGGTATCCCATGCTCAACAAATACTGTTTTGACGATTACCTTAACGCTTACCTGGGCGATGAGGACGGCCACCTGAGGATAGTGCCCATGCTGGCTACCCGGCGTATAGGCGATATTCTTATGCTGCGCACCGACCTTCTACAGAAGTATAACGGCGGCATAATGCCCGTTACCGCTGACGACTGGTATAACCTCCTTACAGCAGCCAAAAACGACGGGAAAATAGGTTTTATGTCCCGTTACCAGAGAGCCGGACTTTTGTACCGCCTGCTTGCCGGCTACATGGACTGCGTTATTGAGGATTATTTTGTTGAAGACGGCGTTGTCAAATACGGCGTCACCGATCCCAGGCTGCGCGCCGGGGTGGAGCTTGCCAGGAAATGGTATGCCGAAGGACTCATTGACAGGGAATATCCTTCCACCAATTCAACGATATGGTCAGAGGCAGTCTTGCGCGGCGATGTATTCGCCACCCATGACAATATCCAGCGCGTCCAGTGGGCTGTTAACGATTATATGTATGTGCAGAATCCGCCGGTGCCTTACCGGATGGCCGGAGTCGGTCCGATGCAGAGTCCAATAACAGGAAAACGCAATACAGTAATCCACTACCCGCGCGTACGCGACAAGAGCGCAAGTATTTCGGTTAATGCCAAGGCGCCCGAACGCATCCTTGACTTCTTTGAATACTGCTTTACCGATGACGGATTTATCCTGATGAACTTCGGCATTGAAGGGCTTTCTTTCTCCTATGTAAACGGAATCCCGTTCCCTGATCCAACCTACAGCACCCGCAAGGACCGCGGGGAAGTGCCTCCAATCGGATCAACCATGGATATGGTCAAGAACCAGGCCGACGAATTGTTCTTCAATTACAATGACCCGGCAAGGGAAGACCACCGCCTTACAAGAGAAGCCCGCGATCTTTACATGAACAACGACTTTATCAGGGAAAACTGGATTGCCTCTTTGAGCTTTACCGACGCCGAACGCCAGATCCTGTCTCCCATCAACGCTGAGCTCAACACCTACCGCGGCGAGATGCTGGACAAATTCATCATGGGTGTGGAAACCATGGATCACTGGGACGCTTTTGTATCGCAGATCAAGAGAATGAACCTTGACCAGGCGGTAAAAATTTACCAGGACGCCCTTGACCGGATGATCAAGAAATAAGTTATAACAGAGGGGCCATGTACACTTGTAAAGGCTCTTCTGTTGAAAAAAAGCTATGTTTAAAAACAGCTATGTTGAAAAACAGCTACGTATTGCCTCAAAAGAAAATCTAGCCGAAAAATAGTGTGCCTCAAAAGAAAAAATCTAGCCGAAAGGTTTGTGGGAAACCAGTGTTTTTCAAGAAACCTTTGTGGAAGGAATATTTGCTTCATTCACAGAAAGTTTCAAGAGCCTGTCACGGGCTATATCCAATTGCCGTTTCAATTCAATGGGGTTCAGGGCGGCTGCCCTCCGGCGAAGTTCCTCCTTGCACTCATCGCTTATATCAGGAGACTCC